>Ga0247810_10000348_pt1 | contig 59226 bp, 56 predicted proteins | sample UWRJL119311C1_FD_179918 | JGI IMG/M metagenome (GOLD analysis project Ga0247810, IMG submission 179918) | Plant litter microbial communities from Arlington Agricultural Research Station in Wisconsin, United States - UWRJ-L119-311C-1 | ecosystem: Environmental > Terrestrial > Plant litter >...
TTGCTTGTAACAAAATACGACCCAGTGCTGCCCGAAGTGCCAATCGTCCTCAAATCCCAAGTCCCCACCGGTGGTCGTGGTAAAGCCGGCGGCATTATTGTTGTCGAAGATATCAATAACCTTTACCCAACCATTCAGGCGCTTTTTAACCTCGAAATTAAAGGTTTTACACCGCAAACACTTCTGGCCGAAGAAAAATTAGATATCGCCAAAGAACTCTACATCAGCATCCTCATAGACCGTGCGTCTTCCAGCATTCAACTCATTGCCCATATTGATGGCGGCATAGAGGTCGAAGACAACAAGAACTTCAAAACCTGGTCTCTCGCCAACCCCGACTTTGATTCCATCGGCCAAGAACTAGCCGATTATTACAAACTTCCCGGCCAAACCTTTGCCATTCAAGATTTAATTGAAAATCTCTACAAGTGTTTCGTCAAAAACGACGCCACGTTAATTGAGATTAACCCCCTCATCCTCACCACCGACGACAAGCTTATTGCCGGCGATTGTAAGATGACCCTCGACGATGCGGCAGCCTTTCGTCACGACTGGAATTTCGAAGACAAGCCAGCCGAGGCTAACTTTGTAACCATTAACCCTAACGGGAATATCGCAACTATCGCTAACGGTGCCGGGCTAGCCATGGCGACGGTTGATGCCGCTTTTGAGGCTGGTTTACAACCGGCTAATTTCTTAGATATCGGTGGTGGCGCGAATACGGAAACATTGCTAAAAGCTTTTAATAGAATTGTGGAATACAAAAACCTTCAAGCTATCATCATTAATATTTTCGCAGGTATTACTCGTGCCGATGAGGTCGCCAATGCGATAGTTGCCGCTAAACAGCAAATCAAAGGCCTTCCTCCACTCTTCATTCGCCTCGCAGGCACCAACCAGGAAGCCGCTGTGAAGATTTTAACCGATAAAGGGATCGTCATAATGCCAAACCTTCAATCGTGCCTGACCGCCGCTAAAGAGGTTGTTCATGAATAATCTACTCTCGGGTAAAAACGTTATAGTCCAGGGAATCACTGGCGCCCACGGCAGTTTTCAAACCAAGGCCATGATTAAAGCTGACACTAACGTTGTAGCTGGCACAACACCAGGCAAGGCTGGTCAAGAAGTTGAGGGTATTAAAGTCTACGATACGGTCAAAGATATTCAAAAAGAATACACAATCGATACATCTGTTATTTTTGTCCCTGCTAAGTTCGCTAAAGGAGCTATTATTGAGGCGATCGAAGCCGAAATTCCTCTCATCGTCTGCGTAACTGAAGGTATCCCGGTACACGATATGCTCATTGTTAATCAAAAATTGCAGGGTTCAAAATCAACACTACTTGGGCCTAACTCTCCTGGGGCATTACTGCCTGGCATTAATAAGCTCGGCATTATCCCCGCTAGCATGTCACTTCAAGGCAAAGCCGCCATAGTCAGCCGCTCCGGTACCCTCACTTACGAAACCATGGCCGGCCTTACCGAAAAAGGCATCGGTCAAAAGTACATCATCGGTATTGGTGGCGACGTTATTCATGGCATGGGCTACGTTGAATGCTTGCAGTTGTTTCAAGACGACACTGACGTTGACCAAATCATTCTCATTGGTGAAATCGGTGGTCAGGATGAAATTATAGCTGCTGATTTCATACAACAATCCGTTACTAAACCTGTTTTCGCTTACATCGCTGGTCATCACGCCCCTGTTGGCGTCCAACTTGGCCATGCCGGTGCGATTCTTGGCTCATCTGCTGAATCAGCCAGCGCTAAGACGGCAAAGTTAGCAGAAGCCCGTGCAACAACCGCAACCAGTATCACCGAGCTGCTAACTAAAATTACCTAGTAAATGGTATACTATCAGCAGTGAAAACCATCTCAATCCTTATTCCTGCCTACAATGAAGAGCCCGTCCTCGACAAGCTCTTTCATCGCCTTGCCAACCTCGCTAACGATAACAAAGCCTACAACTTTGAATTCCTGTTCGTAAACGATGGCAGTAAAGATAAAACGCTCGACCTCATCAAAGATTACGCCGATGCCGACCCTCGCGTCAGCTACATCAACTTGTCTCGTAACTTCGGTAAAGAAATCGGTATGATCGCTGGCCTCGACCACGCAACCGGTGACGCAACGGTTATCATCGATGCCGATTTGCAAGATCCACCAGAACTCATCCCTAAAATGATTAAACTTTGGGAAGAAGGCTACGACGATGTCTATGCCAAACGCCAATCACGCGACGGCGAAACCTGGTTCAAAAAGTTTACATCTAAGCTTTATTACAAAACCCTTCAAAGTGTTACCCGTATACCAATTCAAGAAGACACTGGCGATTTCCGCCTTCTCGACCGCCGTGTTGTTGAAGCCTTAAAGCAATTCCGCGAATCTCAACGTAACACTAAAGCAATGTTTAGCTGGGTTGGTTTCCATAAAAAAGAAATTCTTTACGACCGCGACCCTCGAGCTGCTGGCGAAACCAAGTGGAATTACATCAAGTTAGTTGAATTAGCTATTGATGGCATTACTTCATTTACTACTGCCCCGCTTCGCATTTCTACCTACGCCGGTATCGCTGTTTCGATATTCGCCTTCATTTACCTCGTGTTCCTTGTTATCCGTACTATCTTCCTCGGTGTCGATCTTGCCGGCTACCCTTCTATGATGGCCGTTATCCTGTTCTTAGGTGGCGTACAGCTGCTCTCATTGGGTATCATCGGTGAATACGTTGGCCGTATCTTCAACGAGACAAAGCAACGCCCACTGTATCTAATCGAGGAGTACCACAATGGAAAAGTTCCAAGAAAAACACGGCGATAAAGTTCGCTTTATAATTGTTGGTGGCGCTAATACAGCGCTGGATTTTTTACTTCTGTTCTTGTTTGTTAACCTTGGCATCAATAAAATCGGTGCTAATTACCTATCAACTGGTATATCTTTAATTTTTAGCTTCTTTGCGAATAAATCGTTTACGTTCAAAAACAAAAGCGCCAATGCTAGAAAACAATTTGCTGCATTTCTCGTTGTAACCATTACTGGTCTTTGGGTCATTCAACCAATTATCATCTGGGCTAGCTCGTCGGCACTCGAATCATTCATCACAAACGAATCGGTACTGTTGTTTGTAGCTAAGTTAATTGCAACCGTAGCCTCACTTACATGGAACTATTTATTATATTCGCGCCTTGTCTTTAAGGAAGAGGCTAAATAATGCACATCGCTATCGACGCCCGTATTATCAACTCCACCACTGGCCGCTACGTTGAACGCCTTGTTACCCACCTGCAAGAAATTGATACTGAAAACAATTATTCAATTTTAGTTCGTGCAAAAGACCTGAACTTTTGGAAACCCCGTAACCCAAACTTCACCGTGCGTGTTGCCGATTTTGATAACTATTCATTCGCCGAACAAATCGGTTTTAAAAAGTATCTTAAAAAGCTCAACGCTGATTTAGTGCACTTTTGCATGCCGCAACAACCACTTGGGTACAAAGGCAAAAAAGTGACGACATTTCACGACCTTACTCTGTTAAAAACATATAATAGTGATAAAAACTGGTTTGTTTTCCACGCCAAACAAACTATTGGTAAGTACGTTTTCAAAAAGGTTATTGAAACAAATAATGAGATTATCGCCATTAGTAAATTTACTAAAAAAGACCTCCTCGATTTCTTGCCTTTAGCTGCTGAAAAAACGACCGTTATTTACGAATCTTCTGATGTATCGCAAATAGCTCCAACAAAATATAATGTCCCGTTCAAAAAATATATTCTTTACGTTGGACAACAATCGGATTATAAAAATATCAAACGCCTGGGTGACGCACACCAAATTCTATTAGCGAAATACCCAGACCTCGGCCTGGTATTGGTTGGCAAGAAAAACACATCCGCTCTCACTAACGAAAAATACTTCAATGAAAGAATGTATCAAAACATCCTCTTTACAGACTTCGTCGAAGATAACCAGCTAAGCTGGCTCTACTCTCACGCCAGCGCCTACATCTTCCCATCCCTCATGGAAGGTTTCGGTCTACCAGGCCTCGAAGCAATGGGCTACGGCACCCCAGTCGTCAGCAGCAACGCCACCTGCCTCCCAGAAGTCTACGGCCCAGCCGCACACTACTTTAACCCAATCGACACCAGTGACATAGCTGAAGCCATCGATCAAGTATTAAGCGATGATACACTCCGCACCCGACTCTCTAAAGCCGGCTTCAAACAAATCAAACAATATTCTTGGAAGAAAATGGCCAAAGAAACCCACGCCATTTACATGAAGACGTTGGACTCCTAAGTTTTTCTTTTAGTCATTGAAAGATACTCAGGGCGTAGTGCAACCCAGTAAAAATCAGCCAGGAGCGATTTTTTCTGGCGTGTAACGGTATCTAGAGATGACTAAAAGAAAAACTTAGGCGCTTAAGAACTTGCCTGTGAGATAGATATGCTTCGCTCGAGGCCTTCGCCTACAGAGAAAGTCATAATGTCTGAGTATTCAGCTGCAACTTGGTGTACTACACGTCGGTCGGCTGCATTTAACTGTATTACCTTAGTTGTGCCACTTGATCGGACTTCATCAATCCAAGTCTTAGCTTCTTTAGCGAGTCGTTCATTTCGTAATTTCTTGTAATCAGCAATGTCTATATTAACGCGTGTTAGTACAGCGTCTTTATTGCGCAAGACTGTCGAAACAAGATATTGCAAGCTTCGTAAGGTTTCGGCGTTGCGGCCAATCAACAAACTGTTCAGGTCGGTTGATGGAACTGATAGTTCAATCACATCGTCTTCTACTTCAGTTGCTACTTCTACGTTCACTCCAAAAAAGGTCAAAAGGTCAGCCACGTATGTCCGGGCAAATTCTATTGATTCTTCTCTGTTCATGAATTACCCTTTTTACTTGGTGTGTCTTTGGCTTTAATTCGAGTAATATTAGGGCCTTTATTTTCGGTCACCTTAGCCTCAGGTGCAGCTTTTGCTCGTGCCTTAGCAGTTGCTTTTTTACCGGTAGATTTCACAGGTAGGTCGGCGAGTTTATCCATCTCTTCGGCATCACGTTTCAACAAGAAGTGCTGTTGGATTGCTGCGAAGATGTTCGAAACAACGTAGTACAGCACAAGTGCACCAGGTAGACTCATCATAATAAAGAACATCATAAATGGTAAGAACTTCACCATTTTGCTCATCATTACAGCATTCAATTCAGCTTGGTCTGGTTGTTTTCCTTCACCAGCTTCAGATAAAACATCTCGTAAGCGTTTAGTAGTGGTGGTTGGTGATGTTTGCTTAGAAATAATGTATTGAGTGTAAGCCGCAATAACTGCCAACAGAACTAGGAATAGGTTAATGCCGTTTGTACCAATGGCGTGTGTCGTAAGGTCGACGAAACCAAGGAACATTTCATTGAAGTTATCCGGGTTTACCAGCAAGTCTTGAACAGGCTTGAGGTTTTGCATAAAGCCATAGGTGAATTCAGCAATTTGGTCACGGTGTGTTGTGAAGATTTGAATAACTTGGAACAGTGCAATGAAGATTGGAAGCTGAATTAACAGCATCAAAATAGAACGGAACGGTTGTACCCCGTGTTGTTTATAGAGTTCGAGCATTTGCATGCTTTCGGCTTGGCGATTGCCTTTACTGGCGGCTTTAATACGCTTCAGCTCAGGTTGCAGCTTACGCATCGCCTTAACTTGGTGTAGTTGGCGAACAACTAGTGGCCAGAGGGCAAAACGAATAATTATTGTAAATAGAATAATCGCGATACCAAAATCGGCACCAGGAAGAACACTATAGATAAACAATAGTAAGTTAAAGATTGGTTGTACAACTATTAATTCAAAGATATTCACAGATTAGCCTCGCATTGTTACTAGCGTATAGTATAGCAGTTTTACGCGTCTTTAAACAGACCCGCTTTTATAAATAACTGATCTAACTGGGTAGTTATTTCTGAGGCGGGGAGTGTGCGTAGTTCTGAAGATGTACATATAAGTACAACGTCGTGAACACCCTCTATCTGGTCAAGGTGTGTTCGAATGTATTCATATAGCCGTCGACGGATACGGTTTCGACCAACAGCACCTTTAATAACCTTCTTACTAACTACAATAGAAAAGCGAGAATGTTTGCGACGGTCATTTGTAGTCGACTTTAAAGTAATCGCTTGAGTGCGAGTTGCTTTGCCATTTGCGTATACGTAACGCAAACTATTATGGCCATGGAATCGGTATAGGGCAGATATCATCTATAAAATAGTATACCGTAAAAAAATAACCACTTCGGGTGAAGTGGTTATAATTTGTTTCAAAACCGGTTATTTGGTTTTGTTAACTGTCAATTGTGCACGGCCTTTAAGACGACGACGCTTTAATACAGCGCGTCCAGCTTTAGACGAAATACGTGCACGAAAACCGTGTACTCGCATACGGTGACGTGTGTGTGGTTGAAAAGTTCGTTTTGGCATATCTCGATTATTATACATTCTTCGCCCCTATTAATCAATCCCTTTAGCCTCCTTACACTTGCTTTTTTCAAAAACCGTGACGTTATATATACAAACTATCCCCCTATTTGTATTAGTTATCCACATATTAACAGGGGTGACATGTAATTGTGGATAAATTCACTCCCTTAGTCCCCTCTTTTTTTATAATACTTTTATGGTTGTGGAAAACTCTGGCTTTCGGGTATAGTATAAGGAGTAAACGAGCAAATGTAGGAGTTTAGGGGCATATGCAAAAAGACGTACATGCACTTTGGCACAGCGTGCTAGGGGAAATTGAATTATCGGTCTCAGGACCTAACTTCAATATGTATTGGTCTGATACTAAGCTTTTACGTTTTGATGAAAACGAAGCCCTCTTCGAAGTTCGGAACGTCTTTATTAAGCGACAGTTTGAAACAAAGTTCGACAAAACTGTTCGTGAGATGCTTGAAAAGAATGGCATTACCTCGCCAAATCTTACTTATATAGTCCAGCAGACTAATAAGAAACCACGTATTAGCCGTGAAACAACCAGCGAATCATTAGAGTTTAGCCCAACACAAACCTCACGATCATCAGGTTCTGCCCCATCTCGACCAACTGGTATGGGCATGCAATCAATGTTATCTTCTAACGGTCTTAACCCTCGTTATACCTTTGACAACTTCATTGTTGGTTCAAGTAACGACCTTGCCCACTCTGCCAGCCAAGCTGTTGCTACCAACCCAGGTACTAAGTACAACCCTATCTATTTCTATGGTGGTGTCGGTTTAGGTAAAACTCACCTTATGCAAGCTATTGGTAACGAAATTGTCGCTAATAACCCAGAAGCGCGCGTATTATATGTAAGCTCTGAAACATTCGTTAATGAATTCCTTGATTATATTCGTTTTAAGAAAAAAGGTTTCTCTGATAAATACCGTAACGTCGATGTTTTAATCGTTGATGACATGCAATTTATCGCCAATAAAGAAAAGACTCAAGAAGAGTTCTTCCATACCTTTAATTTCCTACACCAAAATAACAAACAAATTATTATCAGTAGCGATAAACCGCCTCGAAGTATTCCGACCCTCACCGAACGTCTTCGTAGTCGTTTCGAAATGGGTATGGCAATTGATATTCAAATGCCAGACTTTGAAACCCGCTGCGCAATCATTAATGCAAAGGCTGGTCTTTCGGGTGTAACACTAAACCCTGAAACAGTTGAATTCTTAGCAACTAATATCAAAACGAACATTCGTGAACTTGAAGGTGCGTTAAACCAACTTCTTGCCTTTGCCGACCTACACCGGGTTGAACCTGATATTGCCACAGCTGAAGGTTTACTTGGTAGTGCGCACATGTCTCGCCCTCAACACCTTTCGAGTAAAAAGATTATTGATCAAACTGCAAAACACTTTGCTTTGAAGCTTGAAGAAATCTGTGGAGATAAGCGCGATAAGCATATTGTCACACCGCGCCAAATTGCGATGTACTTACTTCGCAGTGAGCTTCACTTAAGCTTCCCTAAAATCGCTGGCGAACTTGGTCGTAAAGACCACACTACCGCTATTCACTCTGTTGAAAAGATCGAAAAAGCCATTAAGCTTGATTTTGTTATCCGTGAACAAGTAGCTGCTATCCGGGAGAAATTATATGCGTAAAACCATGCCTATCTTCACGTCTTTTGCCTGGGTAAAAAATGTGTACAGCCTGCGGACAGACAGTGGTATGAACAGTGCGTATACACAGCTTTCATACACACCCCCTACTAACGCTTCCCTACCTATGGGTGTACAAGTACTCGGTTTAACCCAGGTTTCAACCATGTTATCATCAGTTTTATCCACGCTAAAAAACCAATTCTGGCCACTGTTAATTACCGACTTATACCCTGTTTCCACAGCACCTACTATTAAGAAGAAAAAAGAAAATAAGGAAAGGAACTCATAACAATGGAACTCTCAGTAACACAAGACAACTTCGCAAAAGCACTATCTGCAGTAGGTCGAGTTGCTAGTACAAAAACTCAATTGCCTATCCTAAGTAATATTCTTTTAAGGACAGACGGGAACAGACTTTTAATTGCAGCAACAAACCTCGAGATTGCATCAACCCAATACATTGGTGCCAAGATTGTTAAACCAGGTTCAATTACCGTACCAGCTCGCCTCATCTCTGAATTTGTTAGTAGCCTTCCAAAAGACACTGTTGAATTAAAAATCGTTGGTGAGAATATCCACATCACTTGTGGAAAATACCACTCAATCATTAATGGTGTTATTGCCGATGATTTCCCAGAGCTTCCAACTATTAATGAAGCAAACTCAGTAACGTACTCTTTAAACACCGAAGAATTTAAACAAGCTATCTCTCAAACAATCATTACATCAAGCTCAGACTCAACCAGGCCTGTTCTAACGGGTGTTTACTGGCACTCACATGAAGGATGGATCTATCTGGCTGCAACCGACGGCTATCGCCTCTCAGAGCGCCGCCTTGTTGAAACAAAAAGTGAAGTTGCAGCAATTATCCCAAGTACGACATTGCAAGAAGTCCTTCGTTCACTCGACGACTCTGTGGATACTATTGATGTACTATTTGATGAAAGCCAAGTTCGCTTCCGTATCAACGATGCCGAAGTTATTAGTCGTTTAGTCGATGGAAACTTCCCTGACTACCGTCAACTTATTCCACCAAGCTCAGACATTACAGCAATTGTTAAAAAACCGGAGTTTACTCGTGTAACAAAAGTAGCTGGTTTGTTTGCCCGCGAATCTGGTGGTAGTGTTACGGTTACTGTTGATGAAGATGCGAAATCGGTTTCGTTGCACTCGATCGCTTCTGAATTTGGTGAAAACACCTCTGAACTTGACGCTGAAGTTACTGGTAGTGGCCAGGTTACCCTTAACTCTCGTTACCTTACAGATGCTTTGGCTGTGTTAGATGCTGACGTTATATCATTCAGCTTTAACGGTAAGCTATCTCCTTGTATTCTTAAATCAACAGATAAAGATACTAATTATTATCACGTGATTATGCCGCTTAAGAGCTAATTAATAACTCTCCACTTTGTTGTGGACTATACAACATATGACTTCTATAAAAAAACTACACGTTCAACACCTTCGTTCACACGATGCCTACGCGATTGAATTCTCGCCAGATGTGACGATTATTACCGGTGCTAACGGGAGTGGAAAAACAAGTTTGCTTGAAGCAATTTACGTATCACTTCAAGGGAGTTCATTTAAAGGCACTGACAGCGACCTATTAAAAAAAGAAGCACCCTGGTGGCGTATCGATGTTTCATTTGACGATGAACCAAACCGCGTCGTTAAGTTTGACCCTGAAAAAGTAACCAGCCGTAAACAATTTAGTATCGATAGTAAAACGACTGCTCGCATTCCTGCGAAATTAAAATACCCAGTCGTTTTGTTTGAACCCGAAGACCTTCGCCTACTTCACGGTTCCCCTGCCCGCCGCCGCCAGTTCATAGATAGGTTTATTAGCCAGCTAAACCCGCTGTACGGCCCAACGCTACGTAAGTATGAACGTTCGCTTAAGCAACGAAACAACCTTCTTAAAAACGCCCAGGTGTCTAATGATGAATTATTCGCTTGGAATATTTCGTTAGCCGAACATGGTTCGTTTGTTATTGAGCAACGTATTGCGTTTATTGAGCAAATCAATCAAAATCTCGGCCGTTTATATCAAGAAATCGCTGGTACTCATGATGATGTATCAATTCACTACTCGCACACCTTTGTTGGTGATATTAAACAGAAGTTATTAAACGAACTTACTGCACACCTCGAACGCGACCGTTACCTTGGCAATACCTCAGTTGGCCCACACCGTCACGATGTCATATTCCAAATTAACACCTCCCCTGCCCTTTCTGTTGCATCGAGAGGTGAAGCTCGAACAATTGTCCTAGCTTTGAAATTCCTCGAAGTCGATATTATTGAGCAGTTAATGGATAAACAGCCAATCATCCTGCTTGATGACGTATTTTCTGAACTCGACGCTAACCGCCAACAGCTTCTTACAAGCCAATTAAATGGACATCAAATTATCATTACCTCGGCTACAAGCCACGCAGGTGAACACCTTCGACATGTCGAAATAAAATAAGATTAGTCACCTGCTTGCGCTGATGGATCGTAACTTTTATCAACAAAATATAACTCGTAATCATCAATGTTGAAGCCGTGATTGCTAATATCGTCAATCGCCGATTGTTTTGCCTGTAAATTAAATAGGTTAACACAGATAGCTACTTTAGTTAAATCGTTCACATGTACCTGTGACGGGCAACTTGTGACGGTATAAAACTTATCTTTAAGAGGCAGAACGGATAGTATTGGATAGTCTTTTAGAAGTTGTTGACTAAATTTTTTCATATTAACATTTGCAATTCTTTGAATAATTTCCTGAGATTTAGGTGTTTGTAATAATTTTTTAGCTGCATCTGTTTGTGGTTTTAATGCCAGCAGTAATTCTTTTTCTTCACCATTTTTAACAGTTACCGTGGTTGTATAGGTATCGAAATTTTCACTTGATACGCTAATTGAAAGGTCGCCTGGTGCAACAGTAATTGTCTTCCCTGTTTCTATCTTATGGTCATGGCCGTTTATAGTAACAATCACATTTTCTGGAGCGACCGAGAATAATAGGCTCGCACGAGGTATTAACATGTAAACAATTAACCCGATAATTAAAAGGATAAAGGCGGCAACGCAGAATTTAATAATAGAACGGCTAGACATTACTTAACCAACCTTGCTGAGGTAATGTCTGGCTGACTCAACATCCACTGAAGGGCTGATAAAGGTCTAACACTTGGAACACGTTGACCTAGAGATGCATCAACCATCGGATATGTTGAATCTCCTGTATAGAGTGTCGTGTGGCCAGATATATATAAAATATCACCAGGTTGCAAGTCGCTTAAGACGGGGTGTCTGTTGATCGAATATTTATCTGTCGCACCTTGGACATAATTCCATTGTGCGGCTACTGAAACACTTGGGTAGCTCTTATCTACACCGCTGGCATATAAAGCTGTTGCAATAAAGCCGCCACAATCAGTCCAATCAACCGTCGGGTTAAACTGTTCTTTCGCTACTTGGTAAGTGTCACGGGCTTCTGATTTCGCAATAGTACCGTCGGCTGCAGGGCTTGTTAGCGCATAATTAATGGCAGTTTTTATAAAATCACCCTGTACCGCACTAGCCATTGAGGTACATGTCGAAGATGCACCTCCGAACATGTTATAAATAGCAACGGCCGCGCCCTGGCGTTTATCGTCGTGTGCAACGTCTGGATCAGCCCTCTCGAATACAATCCTCCAACGCATTGCCGCGGATGACGGGTCGGCGGTGGTTGTAAATTCGCTATCACTAAACACTGCCTGTTCAGGGCCTTCGAGTTCTGTCTTCAAGAAACCAAGTTGAACATTCACGTCATCCCAAGCCTTGCCTTGTTGAGACGCGAAGTTAGACAGGTTTGTCCAACGACCAAATGTCCATTGTGCAAGCCCGTGGCCCTTCTCTGCCCTACTGGTATCTTCTATAGCACTTGGATTGAAAGAAGATTCAGCATAGAAATTACCCATTACACCAGCAGCTTGAGCTGCGCTAAGTGGCTTGCCGCCATTTGTGCTGAGTGGTGTCGTAGTAAGGTAAGTATAGATTGTTTTAATTGTATCGGTCTGCGTAATTTCGAGCGTTGTACTAACACTCACCTGGTCAGTACTACAGGTGGTAGTGTCACACGGGTTATAGAATAGAATGTCATTCGCACTATAGAACGCTTCGTCGCAAGTTGCAGCATCTTCTGCTGAAACTTTTGTTGTATACAGGACTGAAGGTATCGTTGAGAAAACGAACAAAAGAATGATAAATCCGTAAAAAAACCTTTTATGTATTGTTTTATTCATCGCCTACCATCCACTCGGGTCATATTTTAAGGTCGGGTCAGATTTTGGTGGTAAGTCTATGTGAAGGTGGTTACAACTATCGCTAATAGTTCTTACGCTCGCACCGAGCCCAGGCGTAGCGCCACAATTCCCTTGGCCGAGTTGAGAAAAGCTTCCGGTTGAAACAGCCGATTCACTTAATAATGGCATAACCATGTTAATGATAGACATTGCGTTAGCATCGCGACCGTTGGTTGAAACTCCATCAATTACCGCGATATCAATTGCGCTTCCGTTACCGGCAAAGTGTCGACTACCTCTGCTTGATGCTAAAGATTCCGTACAGTGACGGTTTATATCACTAATTTTAATTGAATGCTTATCGGTGATCATGTCAATTATACGAAGAATATTGATATTGATTCCACATGGCTCGCTGTCAGCATCAACCGAGCCGTCGGCTATCCTATCAAGAATTGGCTGAACATCACCAAGGTAGGTAATTTTATTTTTGGCTACAATTTTTTGAGCCAAAGCTTTTTTGTCAGTTAATGCAACTACGGGAGCTTCTTCCTCTACACCAGGAATGTCATCACCGCTCATACCAAGTTCAATGCGCTGATCCATGTAGTTAAGGTAATAATTAGCATTTGAATCATTAATAACACAATCCTTCGCTTCGTCTGGTTTAAATTCAGAACCGGATGAATAGCCAAGGGGTTCTATTGAAGTCATACATTTTTTAATAAAAGCTGCGTAATTAGCTTGCGGGACTCCATTTTCATTTAGGTCACCAGAAGCAAAGAGCGCTTCGGCTACCTCGATAGGATCCTTATTTATATACTGTGGCGGAATACCGCGAATAACATTACAAAAGGGGTCAACCGCAAATCCACCATCTTGTGCATCGGCATCTTGGCAAACATCCAAAGATTTTGCGTAGTCTTCGTTAGAGGCAGCTTTTGTTGTTGGGACGATGCTCTTGTACGAGCTCGCAAATAAGCTTCCGATAGATGCGAAGGGGTTTGAGCTAGATCGTAATGGTAACAAGCTAGCTGCGATAGAACCAATAAAGGTGTTAGAATTTGTTGCATCAAGCGGGTTTGTATCTTGTAACTCGTCTGCAATATATTGATTTGTCGTTTCTGTCTGCGCATTGTTGTACGCTAAAGTGTCAGATTTTGACATTGGTGCTGCGCCGTTTTGGCCAGCTAGCGAATCGGACAGAAGGCTTCCAGACCCTGAAGCAATAGCATTTCCCGATTCTTCGCCGGCAATTCCATTAGTAACAGAACCAGCAACAATATCCGAGAGGAGGCTCGGTATCATCATAATTCCGAATGCTACCGCAGCCATAGCTCCAGCTTTAACGAGCTCTACGCCTACGTTAACTCCTGGCACGAAAAGGGCGGCGGCACCAATAAGTAGCGACCCAGCTTGAACTGCAGGGTTAGCAAGTACACCACAAGTCGCACTCGCAGTTGTTCGCGCTGTTGCACGATCGCCAAAGAATCCATAAATTGTATTAGAAAAGCTCGATAAACTACCAACCATACCACCACCTGCCATAAAGCGATTGGCAATATTCATGCTACTTTTTGATGCAGAACTATCGTTGTAGGCGGCGTATTTATAACCAAAGGAATCTGTCGCGGAGCCGACATTTGTTACAGTTCCATCTTTTGCAGTGTTTTTAGAAGTGGTTGTAAGGATTGTTCCAAGGTACGCAACGTCTTCAGGTTTTGGGTTACCACCTGCTTTGATTGAGTCGGCGACAGATGAAAACACCATCATGTAACGCACTAGCTGCAACGTACGGATAGCTTTGGCGGCGTATGTTAACGTGTTTAACGCCCCGATTGCCATACAGGCACTATCCGCAACACCAGTTATTTTTACAGTTGCGCCAAGAGTGCCGACCGATGTCTTAGAAGACAAATCACTGATAGCTGCCCTTACTTTACTTCCAGAGACTCCACTTTTACCCTCGGCGCTCAAAGCTGCCGCTGACGAGCTGGCGGCATCTGCGTCGGCCTGAGTCCACGTTGCACAGTCTTTAACAGTACAATTAGGGTCTTTGTATTCACCTGCGACAACGTTTTTTCCTGCACCGGTATCATCAACCATGCCATCGTTCGTTATAGATTTTAACTTCTCTTTTGCCTTATCCGGGTCTTGCCCATCAAGGTCTGGTGCTTGCTTGTTAATTTTGTATTTACTAGCAACGGCTGCCCAAGCCTTGCCTGAAAACCCAGCATATTTTGGGTTATAGCTTGCCTTGAAAGCCGTACGAACCTTAGTGTCGGTGGCTATAGTAGAATTGAAATTTCTGGCATCAATTCTTTTCCCGTCAAATACCATTGCTGTGACAGTCGTGCGCCCAAGTAACCCTTTGGTTTCACCTTCAAAAGTGAAACCAGCCTTCTTTAGGGACGCTATCTGTTTATCTTTCATACTCGCAAATTTACATGCAATTGCTATTTTAGTTGAACATACACCATTCGTAGCACCGCTGACCTTCGATAATAAAAGCTTATTAGAACGCGTGTCCATACTAGAAAGCTGCGTGTTGAACTTATTTGTCATAGTCTCTTTCATTTGGACTATTAATAAACTTGGCGTAGTAAGTAGCATGACAATAATACCGAATACGCCGACAATTCCACCTACGCCAATAAGAGGCGTGGCACGTTTAAACCAGGCCTTACCTTTTCGTTTTTTGTTTGATTTTTCACCAGTATAGCTAGACTTAATATTGTCGCTTGATGTTTTATCACCCTCGGACTCACGCCGATATAAATCCATCGGTGTGACGTTCGACGAGGGATTTCTTTTAGTGGCGTTCTTCTCAGCATCTGCCAACTCTTGGCTTGGGGTATTTGGTACAGCTCCTAAATTACCTCGTTCGGGGGTACTTTCACCACCACCTGGAATACTGCGTAGGTCTGGACGAATATCCGGTTCAATATCAGGTGTATATTTTCGGTTAGGCTCCATAATTAAAACTTATTATACTCTAGATCCGGGGTTTTGAAGTGCCTGTGCAGCTGCTTGTGGGTTGGTAGTAATAAGTTGTTGCTCGGTTGGGCTTGCTTGAATTTGGATATGAACGTGGCTTTGTCCAGCAAAGAACAAACCTTGGCCAATTGGAAAGTTTGCCAAACGCTTCTTTTCCTCTTCAGTGAGCTTGAATATATCCGAAAGGACATCAACAGCGCTAGACGATTGTTTTAGTAGTAATTGCATTGAGCTGTTGGCTACAATCGCCCGGCCCATCTTGCTACTCATAAAGTCTTCAACGTCTTGGGTGATGGTTGTAAGACCGAGGTAGTATTTACGTGCGCGCTTCGCAAGGCTAAACAAGAAATTGGCGGAGTCGTCGTATTTCATAAGCTGCCAAGCTTCATCAACAATGAGCATACGCTTCTTTTGAACCGTACGGGTGATGTTCCAGATGTGACTTAAGACAATATACATTGCAACTGGGCGAAGCTCATCTTCGAGGTCACGAATATTAAACACAACCATTGGGTTATTGATATCGATATTAGATTGCTGGCTGAAAATACCTGCAAATGTACCAGTAGTGTACTTTCGAAGACGCTGTGCCAATGATGGCCCGGTGCCGCCCATGTGAAGCAGTGTGTCGTAAAGGTCGCTAATAACCGGCGGCGGCGAGTTATGGGTTAATGGGTCGCTGGTAATACCAACACGGGCATAGGTGTCAATTAAAGCTTGGTCAAGGTCAGCCTCTTCAATTGGCGACAGTGCTGAAATTGCTACACCGTTCGCCATTTGTGTACCGCCGAGCATTAAACGGAACAGACCATGTAAAGTTACGAGGTTTGCCCGGAGTGCATCATCAGCTTCATCGCTATCAATAACGCGTGGAAGGTCGAACGGATTAATACGAGTATTCGAGTTAAGACTCAAACGAATATATGCCCCACCAACCGCTTCGGCTAATTTTTGATACTCATTTTCTGGGTCAATAATAATAACTTCAGTACCAAGCATCATGCTGCGCAATGCTTCAAGCTTCACTGTAAATGACTTACCTGCACCAGATTTTGCAAACACAATCATGTTAGCGTTTTCTAGTTTGAAACGGTCAAAGATAACGAGACCATTATTGTGCATATTAATACCGTATAAAATTCCGCTATTATCGGTAAGGTCGGCACTAGTGAATGGGAAGCTTGTACTAATAGCACCAGTGTTCATGTTACGACGAATCTGCAACTGGTCGGATAGTTGAGGAACGGTACTGTTAAGCCCCTGCTCTTGCTGAGATGAAGCGACCTTACTGAATACTAATTGTTGGCCAAAAAGAGTTTCGATTTTTTGTTGCACGAAATTAAGTTCTTCAAGGCTATCGGCCCATAAGGTTACGTACAAACCAAAACGGAAGAACCGCTCTTGGCCAAGCTGAATTTGGTCACGTAATTCCTCGGCGTCGCTAATAGCAGCTTCAAGCGCCGGGTCTCGGGTACGACCCTTTTCGTTGTTAATAGAAGTGCTCGCCTCAAGTTGAGTCACTTTCTTACGAAGGTTGTTAAGCACCACTTGGCTGTCGACTGGGTATACGTACATACTGACATCAAGTACCTCGTCGATATTAATAAGAGAACTTAACCAACCGGTGGCGATTTGGCGAGGATAACCGTATACATATAATGTACGGCCATATTTAGTACCAAGACGGAAATATGATGAGTGAATTTCAATACTGCTTGGTGCAATCAAATCACGAAGGGTTGAGACACCCTTCAGAAAGGCTTGCTCGACTTCAACCTGCTCTTTGGCGCGTTGTTGAGCGGCTACGTCGACTGCTGAAAGTTGTTTCTTAGCCATAATTAATAGCCTCCATTCTGTGTTGGGCCTTGGCTGTTTGTTCCAGGTGCGCCTGGTACCGGTGCCTTTTTAACAAAGGTCGTAGCGACGCTATCGAAGTTTTCAAGTGGTTGATTAACGGACGTGTCGGGGTTATAGAAGTTGTAATACAACTCACCAAGCGCCTTGGTATTAAGTTGCATACTTTGGACGCCAATTTGGAACATTCCCGAAACTACTACATCAACACGGTTTTTAATTTCATCTTTAGCTTTTTGATACGCAGCGGTATCAATTTTAGTAACTCCGTTTGTTGGTCGGGCAAATAGTTTTCCGAAGAAACCTTTTCCTTGGTCGACTAAGTTAGCAGCATCACCTAATGGGAAATACGGTACGACAATGTAAAATGACTTCTCCATAATATTGGCGTCTTGAGCTAAAGCGTCCATAAACCCAATATAATCGTCCATTAATACACCAAGTAGCATATTATCTTGTGAGCGGCGGATAGTAGCAAGCTTTTCAATGTATGGCCCAATATCAACCCGTTGTGAACGAACCAAAATTTGTACAGGGAACGTAAGTGAGTTCAAGAAGTTTTGATAACTATACTCAATACCTTCACGTTCGCGGTCGCTCATTAAATCGAAGTTAATTGACTGGCACGCAATAACAGCCCTGAACGAACCATCTAACATAATTACCATGCCATCGCGTAACTCGGAAAGCTGTAATGTACTTTGGGTTGAGTTGGTGTTTTTTGGTGCTGGTTTTGCTGGCTCATTCGAGCCCATTGGTGCAGCTTGAGGTATTTGCTGCTGTTGTTGAGGCATGGGAATAGAAGCACCCTGCATTTGAGGTGCGGGAGGGACACCGTTAGTCGGCGGAATAGGATATGAAGAATTATTTGGCGGCATAGCCTCTGACCCACTCCTTTTTAGAACGATTTACCTTAATGAGACGAATACTTCATCGGAAGCTTCCTCGAGTTTTTTATGAATTTGATCACCCCGCCTTTGAAGCGTAGCAATTGATAATCCCTCGGCATTCTTTACGAGGTCTATTATATCAGCTGATATAGGTGAATCGCTAGTGGTTACTGAAGTTTGTGTTTGCGGATCAGCCACGACAGGTGTTAATGGAGCTTCCTGTACTGGTTGTTGTGCAACATAAACTTGTGCAGCGGAATCGGCAGGTGCCTGTATAGGATCTTGTTCAACCATATGTGCAGGGTCGTTGAGGGGCTGAATAACGCTTTGTTGAATATCAACTGGGTATGGGTTATATTCGGGCATAACCATTGCAGCCATTTGAGCTTGTACGGGAGTTGGCGCCGGAAGTGGTGTCGGTGCAAACATGGTTGACCGCATTCGTTCTACGGCCTCCTCCTTGGCCCTGTTGGAAGTTTGAGAGATCATCTGATCGAACGATTGTGCAATTGAGGTATTCGAGTCGAGTACGTCAACAGCGCCCTGAGCTTCAAGAAATACATCGTTATTAATTGACATATTTGGCGTCGCATTTGCGCCACGAATCGCCCAACCACCGGAATCGACAATATCAGCAAGATAACTCAAGCGCTGTGCAGCTTCGTTCTGTGATAAATTCTTTGTGCGGCTTTCCTCGTATGTTTTTGGAGCCGTAATCTCAATAACATTCTCAATGCCCTCTGGATCCCATAGTCGTTGGCGAGGTTTGAGATAAAAAGATACCATAGCGGCCATATAGACCTCCATTGGCTGATCTTTCCTCAGTGGCAACGCTAACGCTCCAAAAAAGATAATGATAGGCAAAGGAATGACGACTAAACCAATAAATAACTGGGCTAACCCCCAAGCCGCAACGCCAGCTAAAACAACCGCAATTAAGTAAATAAATTGGCGGAAGCTAAACGGTCCAATGAGCTTATCATCGGCTTCTACGTCTTGGGGTACTTTATAGGTTGCCATTTGTGTTAATTATAGCAGAGGCATGAGTATCAGGCTTATGCTCCGCTATTCTTTCTGTAGGCTTCATCGGCAGCGGCTTTTGCTTGATCGAAGGTCTCTCCCCTATTGAGTGATGCCTTTTGTGCAGCTGCGGCAGCCGCTTGTGCGCCAGCCATTGAACGTATCAAACCAGCATTAGCATCAATAACTGCTGCCTGGTGAGCGCCAATAAGAGCACCGTCATTCTTCTTGCTACTGTTCTTAGGGCGAATTGGCTTACCGGCTGAGTTGATGCGGTACAGGCCTTCACTAGTGGCTGTAGCTGAAGGATTTACTATTACTTCGGTCGGTTGTTGTCGCGTTTCGACCCTTGCTGTTCCTAACGGAACATCTACAGATGTAGTTGAGGCGCCACTATAGCCAGGGTCTGCTGCTCCGGTAGGCGCAGTACTGGTCGTTAAGAAGTTATTTTCAGATTGTGGCGTACTTCTAGTTGGAGCACGACCACTTGTTGAAGTACCTCCAACCGTAGTTGCGCCAGCTGAACCATTATTTGTACTGGTTGCAGGAGGAACAGCCGAAGGATCCCGATATTTTAACATAGCTGCTCGTTGACCGTCTGATAAGTTTTCTCTCATTCTGTCTGACTTTAGTGCATCTAAAGTCGAAGTGCTTACTCCGCCAGAAGACATAGCACTAGCAAACGAACCGTCAGGTAGGTCGGCAAGTTCACGTGCAGATAATCCCCCCCATGTTTTTGCGGCTGCACTTATCTGTTCCATATTCATCTTATTCTTATTATCGTCGTAAGGGTTTGTAGACCACTTAAGTAGATCAGGAGCTTTTTGTTTGGCGACCTGCCCATGATTTTCTGAAATATTACTTGCAAGCCCAGCGCGCATCGAGTCGGATAAGATACCCTCGTTTTTTTGTATTACTTCTCGTACGCTTGAAACACCGGTGCTACCAGATTTCATAAGAATATTCTGAGCGGCTTTTGCAGCCACGACATCACCGGAGGCAGTAGCTGCCTCGAATTGATCTTTTACCGATTCTCCTCCACGGGCTCGTAGCTGAATTGCAGCTTCCGCAAGTTTTGTTTCTTCGTTCTCAAGCTTCTCAATATTAGCTCCGCGAATAGTACCGTAGTTACCCGTTGCTATATTGTAAGCCTTGTTTCGGTTTAAGCGCCCGTTCACACCTGACCTTATCTTGCTTAGAGGGTTTTTACCATCGTAAATTCCTGCCCCAATTTGAGCCCTTCTTGTTTGCTTTTGGTGCGCGAGCGATTTCATAACACCTGAACCTGCCAGTTTACTACGCCCACCCTTGCTTAACTTGCTCGACATTCCATTTAGCTTTGCTCCTATGTTGCCTACAGAATTTAAAGAACCTTTTAATAGTGAAGGAAGCATGAATAAAGGTAAGGCAATAATACCAGCAGCCACAATTTTTCCAATCACCCCTCCAGCATCGCCAGTTGAGTAGGTTGCAGCCTTTAACGTGACCGATGCAACACTCGCGGCGCCAAACAATAATCCGATCATGGGGAAAACCAACAAAAGGCTTGTAAACATTTTTCTCCATTTAGCAAACCACTGTTCGGTATTTGGGAGCAAGAATGCTACAAATGCTATTGGCGCAATAATTACCAACAAAATGATAAGCATTTGGCGAAGGACAAGAATAACGAAAACCATAACAAGTGCAATTACTGCGCCTAGCAAGAATGGTAAAAGAACACTGATACCTAGCGACCAGGCAATTGCCCCACCCGCAAGTACGGCTGCTGCAATACCAACCCAGTTAGTACTTTCATCTGTAGATACCGCTCCGTTCGGTAAACTAATACCCGCACCAATAGACTTGAAAGCTTGATTTATAGAGTATCCAAGAACGTTCGACAGATCGACAGCTAGCTGACATATATAAAAGGATAGGTTTACAAGAATTGCTGCAATGACAATCCGTGGTAGTAGTTTTTTAATACCGTAGTTGGCAATTCCCTGCCCAGTTAATTGTGAAAATATAATAAACAGAAAAGCGATTACAAATGCCAAATTCGCAATATTTCGCATAATTACCCAAACTTGGTAAGTGGCCGAATCTGTAGCAACTACCCCGATGTTAACCGTTAAGAAATTATCAGACAAGAACGAAAATGCACTATCAGCAATAGTAGCGGTAAAGCTTATTACAGGACAGACAATCCAGCCTACCTGTTCAACTGCACATGTTGACTGTCCTGCTGTAGCGAGAAATGTTTTTGACTGTTCTTCGGATATATTTATTTCTGTTTTAGCAGCTTGGTTCACCTCTTTTGTGAAAGCTGGTGAACATAAGTTAGAGTTACCTGTTACGCAAACAACATAGGTACCCGGTTCTACAGGGTCAAGCTTTGCTTGAAGTATAATTGTTTGGCCTTCGTTGCGTACCGCCGTTTCATCATCTCCTAATGATTGTGAGTTTGTGTCGGCGGTTGGGCCTACTGGTGCTTGGGTAGTGCTATTGATAAGGGTAAGGCCGATTGGACCATACGTTTGTACACCGGTACCTCCGGGAATAGATAGATTGACATTCACTGTCACTAGCTTTCCCTGTTCATTTAAGCTATTCGCACTTGAACCAAAATTAACCTGGGCTGCGGTGCCGGCTACTTTTGTAATATCCTGACAGGCGCTAAAGTAGCTGAATAAGTTACTAGGGGTGACACATATTCGATACGTACCTGGTTCTATGTTTGACCAACGCGTTGAGCCAATGTTTGAAGATGCATTCCAGTCGACTGTATTTGATGTTGCTGTGCCTGGAGAGGTTGATTTAGCTAGGGCAACCTTAACGCTAGGTAGCGTAGATACTTTCTTGTCAGAGTAGATGGTGGCTATGACTTCTTTTTGCCCTGCTGTTTCAGTAACAGGTGCAGGCGTATTTGTGCTAGCTGTACTTACAGAAATCGACTTGTTGAAATCAGCAAAGCTTGCCGCAAAAGACCTATCACAACTTGGAGTATAGTTAGCGCCCGCAGCACCAGCACTGGGTAGTCCATTTAGAAAGCCTGGCGCTGAGATAACACCAGACGAACCTCCTGTGGATACAGCAATAGATATACCCAGTGCACAGTCGCCATTATTACCCTTAACTTTAACCGAGCCTGTGTATGTGTCTTTGCCACCAGTCTGCACAGGGCTTTTCGTAAATGTTGTATTTGTATTTCCGAAACTACCGCCCTTACCTACGATTTTTGCACCAGATTCTGCGTAGCTGTATGTTTCCCCTGCTGCATTGACGCTTGGAGCTACTAAAAAGGCCATAACTAAAAGTGCAATAATGCTAGCGATGCCAATAACCTTCGGATCGCGATAATTGAGTAGAGTTAAGCGTTTAAACACTTGCATAATTTACTATCTTCCAGCCACCATCTTGTTGAATAGCGGTTAAGGATACTTTTGAAGATTCAGAGGTCGTGTACATGATAGTAACCACTGATCCGTTCCCAAAAAGGTGACCAAATGAAGGATTGGTATGTTCCGAGCTTGCTTCTGTTGTGTTGATAGCAACCTTGTTCTCCGTAAAGTTTGAAGACCAAAAAAGCCAGCTGTAGTAAGCTGTGCTTTCGTCGGTTTTTAGAGATGAATCAAAATTGTCAAATGCTGTTGCCGTATCGCCCTCTGCGATGCTACTAACTACAGTGTCTGTGAAGGTTTTCGCGCTCGTAGTTTTTTGTTCTTTAAGCAAGAAAAATGTAGCAATTAGAATCGCGGCAATGATACCAAGAATTACCACTATACTTATAATAATCCGTGTGGCTGAAAAGCCAGCGACTCGTGTGCTATACATGAGCAGTATTATAGCATAAGCGACAACGAGATTGTTGCTTGTAGATATACGTTTAGCCGCTACGTAAGCGGCTAAACAAAAGGGAGTTTATTCTTATCGAGTCCCGATGGCTACGAAACCACCATGGAGTGGATCTATACCCTCGTCAGCACGGCTAACCATGAAGCTAAGGCTATCTGTGGTGTACAAAGAAGTGTTTAACTCATTGCTTGCGTCGTAAGTATCGATAGAGATAGACATTGTGATACTGTTTTGGAAAGCCACCACGTTTCCGTCTTTGTCGTTTCCATTTATGACAGTAGTCATTTCTGGATCGAAAATTGTTGCTTGTGACGAATCTGTAGTTTCACTTGAAGCAGGGTTAATTGTGTAGTTCGAATTGCTGCCGTACATGTCGACTATGCCATTAAAGTAAGTGATTAGATTGTCGGCGTATTCTTCTTGCCCGTAGCCACTGTATAGTGAAAATTCATCAGCGATAACGGTAATTTGTTCTTGAGTAGGGTTTTTTGCAAGTAAGTTAAGGGCACGATTCATTGTTGGCAATGCACTGTTGAACTGATCGACTGAAGTCTGGACATTAACCTCAGTTTCAAAGGGCAGCCTAAGAAGGTCAAACCTTAGGGGGCTCACCTCTCCTGCGACAGTTGATTCGTAGTTGTACGTACTAATGTACTCATCGCCAATCGTTAAGGAATCACCACCTGTTTCTTTCTCGAAGGCGGCTTCTGCGTAATAGGTTGCAAGAGGGTCTTCGTAGCGTGAACTGTATGCATCAACAAAAGGTTGCGCTTCAGACGGAATCTTAACTTCTGTATTAACACCAGGCTCACTAGAGGCGGTGGCTACAGGCTCAGTTTTTGGTGTAGTGCTGTTTGCGATACCGATACCAGCAAATGCACTAACCGCTACGAGAGCAGCGGCACCTATGGCAAACAATCGAGCCTTGGGTGATTTCGGAACTAACTCTGCAGCAGTTTCGGGAGTCTGTATCTTGTAGCTACCATCTTTGTTCGTCTCTCCATAGGCAACATCAAGAGGCTTTTCGCTAACCCTGTCACCAATACTATCTTGCATTGGTCCGTCTAGTTCGGTTGCAGGACGAAGTTTTGATATGTCGATTGTGTCATCGCCCTGGTTGTTATCTGGGAAGTTGAGTTTGTCCATATGAAGCTTGAGTCCTTATTAACTTATTACATTAAAGATGGTCGTACTATTTCTGCAATTCAGCTGTTCATTACATGAGTCGCTGGTTTGGGTTAAATATAACACAAAACATTAAAAATGTAAAGAGCTTATGCCATTAATATCTCAAGTGTCTACCCCACTAGTGGCTTGCAATATCCCTCAAAACCTCGTAATCTATAACTAATATGATCAAAAAACAAACAATACGAAATTTGATAGCGGGTTTTCTTTTACTATTGGGCATGACAGTATTCCTGTCGCCTGTTTCCGTTTTTGCTGCCGGTAATAACGGTTGTGAAACTGATACGGCTATTATTAAGTGTGATATTCCTGATGACGCTAAAGGTGTTGAGGCTACTGGCCTCTGGAGCATTCTAATACTCGTTATCAACATCCTCACCGCTGGTGTCGGTGTTGTTGCACTTGGTGGTATCGTCTACGGCTCAGTCCTCTATACCTCTGCTGGTGGTAACCAAGAGCAGGTCAAAAAGGCTATGGGTATCTTTACTAACGTCGTTATAGGTATTATTGCCTTCGCTGGTATGTGGGCCCTGCTTAACTTCTTAATACCTGGAGGTGTTTTCTAGTTTATGAAACACTTACTTAAGAATATACTTTTCGCTGGTGCATTCGTCTTCCTTGTTGCTGCCCCTGTTGTGGCTGTTGCTACACCGCAAACAACATATGCTGCCGACACTATTGAAAGCTGCGAAAAAGGTATTATGGGTCTTCCAACTTGGTTCCGTGGGCTGTCGAAGATTGACAGTACCGGGGAATGTGCGATTATGTCTCCAGCTGATGCTGGTGGACTCTCGAGCTTTATCTGGAAGATCGTATTGAACTTAATTGAAATAGCTTTGGTTGTTGTTAGTTGGATCGCTATCTTCTTTATATTGTATGGCGGCTTCTTGTTCATTGCCGGCGGTGGTAATGCAGCTCAGGTAGAAAAAGCCCGCAAGAGCATTTTTAACGCGGTTATTGGGTTAATTATCGCATTAGGTTCGATTGCTATCACTAACCTAATCTTCGGCCTGCTGGACGGCGCTACGAAGACGAATGCCTATGGTGTGCCAGAAATTACCGGCGGCGACTTGATTTTTGGCGCTCTAAACCTAACGTATTACATTGCTGGTATCGTCGCGGTCATTGTTATTATTATCGCCGGCCTTACCTACGCGACCTCAATAGGTGATGCGAGCCGAATTAACCGCGCTAAGAACATGATCCTTTATTCCGTCATTGGTATAGTGGTGTTGATGAGTGCGTTCGTAATTACTAACTTTGTTTTAGGTAGCTTTTAATGAAAAAAATTCAAATTCTATTGGCCGCATTTATAGTTATTGCACTAGGTGCGTTTGTGCTAGTTCCAGCCAGTTCTGCTGCCGCCGCCGGTGCGCTTGACGCTGCGTGCGGTGTAGATAATTCCAACAGCCCCAATAGTAAGGTATGTCAAAACAAAGACGATTCAACTGATGGATTTGTAAATTCACTTGTGAACACATTACTATATATTGTCGGTGCCATTTCGGTCGTGGCGATAATTATCGGCGGTGTAATGTTTGTGACCTCGGGAGGTAGCTCCGCTAACGTAGCCAAGGCTAAAAATACCGTTACGTATGCAGTCGTTGGACTGGTCGTGTCGGTCTTGGCATACGCGATTGTTAACTGGGTTGTAAAACTATTTGTGTAACTGAACCCCTTTGAAGGTAAATAAGGGGTTAACAAACCGTTAAAAATCTGATATAACTACACGTAGATTTCATAAGAAAGGAATACATATTAAAATGAACGTAATAACAAAAAAGACACTAACTGGCATTTTCGCGGCTTTCGTATTCGCACTAGTAGCTGCGTTTAGTCCAGTTGCTCCAAGCGCACACGCAGCAGACGCTACTTGTGATAGTGGTGCTAGCGCAGGTATTAGCGCCGGTTTGGATTGTGCACAAGGTACAGACGTACCGACAACCCTATTTGGTGGTACTGACTCGATATTCACAACAATTGTAAACGTACTCTTGTTTGTTATCGGTGCAATTAGCGTTATCATGCTTATCTACGGTGGTATTCGTTACACAACTTCTGGTGGTAACAGTGCTAGTGTTACAGCTGCTAAGAACACTATCCTGTATGCAATCATCGGTTTGATTATTGCCTTCCTAGCGTTCGCGATTGTTAACTGGGTACTTACTTCAGTTAGTACTGCCGTTTAGTACTGGCTATACTTTAAAATACCCCGCTTCTATGCGGGGTATTTTAATTTAAAAGAAACAATAGATGTATCCCGCCAATATAGAACTATAAAAATAACTCCCCGGTTTAACGAGGAGTTATTTTTATAAGCATTTAAACTATTGGATTTGAATCTTTTTAGCTTGTTCTTGCTTAATCTTGTTGAAACTAACGCTGAGAACTCCGTCTTTTAGGACAGCTTCAACTTCGTCTTCTTTAACACTTACAGGAAGGGCCAAGGTGCGACTAAATTCACCCCAGTAACATTCTTGAATGTGCCAATTAGTTGCCCCGTCATCGTCGCCGCTGCTTAGGGTACCGCTAATTGTTAGAATTCCGTCGCTAATGCTAACGTCTAAATCTTCTTTGTTCACACCGGCAGTACGAGCTTTAACTACAAGCTTGCTTTCGGTTTCGTATACATCAACTGCTAGTTGACCCAAGAACTCCTCTTGGCTGTCATCCCAGTCAGCGTTGCTCGCAGGCACGCTACTGTCGTCGGTTTGCGTTAGGTCGTCATCACTTAAGAAAGCTGCTGCCAGCTCGTCTTCGATGAGTAGGTCTTCGTTTGGTTTACGCGCCATGATATCCTCCACTTTCTCTAGGCTCATTTGACAAATAGTCCCTCGTATTATACTGGGCACATGCGGTATAATCAACCCAATGGGTGGTCTAAACGTAAAAAATACAATGATCGAGGCTCTTCTGCAAAAAGTAGCCCCACACCCCTGTTTTGGATGTGCTAAAATGAGCACCCCTTTATGTGACAATTGTAAATATGACATCATTAGCGAACCGTTTTCGGGCTGTGTCTTGTGTGGAAACGTGGCGCCAGAAGGCATATGCGCACAACACGATGTGCCTATTTGTAAAGCCTGGGTTGTCAGTGAAAGGCTGACGGTGTTGAAAAGGGTTATTGATGCATATAAATTCGAGCACGTTAAGGCAGCTTCGGATTCACTCGCTGACCTCCTAGAGGGCCGTCTACCACTATTACCTGAGAATACAGCTATAGTCCCTATCCCGACCGCTTCATCACATATCCGTCAACGTGGCTACGACCATATTGATATACTTGCCCGATTACTGGCGAAGCGACGAAAGGTCCCAGTCGCTTATTTATTGGAGCGTTCATCTAATGCAACCCAACATCGATTAAACAAATCGGAACGACAACAAGAAGCGAGCGGCGCGTTTCAGATTACTAAGGATGTCACGATAGACCCCGACACTCCCCTACTTATAATTGATGACATTATCACCACCGGTTCTACTATCAGTTCTGCTGCTAAAGCACTCACCAATGCTGGGGTTAAAACCGTCTTTGTAGCAGCCCTTGCCTATCAGCCTCTCGACTGAATCGCTTCAATCTGTTAAAATATCTCAAGTACCAACACCTGGAGAGGTGGCCGAGTGGTTTATGGTAACGGTCTTGAAAACCGTCGTGGGGCAACTCACCGAGAGTTCGAATCTCTCCCTCTCCGCCAGAATTTATAAAATCCCGACTTTGTGCGGGATTTTTGTTTACCTTGCGGCCATACTGCTCCTGCTTTATACTTGTGTCTAAAGAGGTGTATATCAAATAATGGTACGTTTGCCACAACCTGGCGGTGATAATGGAAATTGGGGAGAAATTCTCAATCAATATCTTTCGCAAGCTCATGCCGCGGACGGTGCTCTTAAAACAGATACTGTTGGCGCTGCGCAACTTAAGCCTCAATCAGTTAATAATGCAGCATTAGCCGACGCAACAGTTACCGAGGCAAAGCTAGCCTCGGCAGTACAGGCAAAGTTAAATGCAGCTCCTGCTATTGCGGACGGTTCGGTCACAAATGAAAAACTAGCCACTTTCGGCCAGGCTAATGGTATTGCGACATTAGATACAAGCACTAAGCTTCCTGAAGCTCAACTACCAAGCCGGCTTAATGAAGAAACGCTAAACTCTACCTTTGTCGCCCGTCGAGTGCATATTATTGCGGGGTTAGGACAGTCGAACATGAGTGGCCGCGGTGTAGGCTATTCAACGTTTTTAGACCCAGTCATCACGAGGATAAAACAGTTTGGCTCCGGCGCTTCCAGCCTTACGGCCGCAATTGAACCTCTTGCTATGCACGACACCCCTAGTGGCATGGGGCCTCTTCTTCAGTTTGCTAGAAACTACCTTGAAACACTTTCCGAGGATGATGTAATTGTTGTTGTTCCGACAGCACACGGAGGAACAGCCCTTTCGACAAATACAACGCCACTCGGTTGGCGCTGGGGTGTATCGGGGAATCTGTCTGCACAGGCCGCTGCGCAAATTCATAACGCAATTAATGCTGCTGCTGTCGCCTATCCGGGCTCTCTTGTGACTTTTGATGCCGTATTGTGGTTTCAGGGTGAAACAGATTCGACGGCTGGGAATGCAATTCCTCGGACGACATACCAAGCTGATCTAGACGCACTTATTGCGGGTATCCGTGGAGAATTCACCTCGCCTACCCTCCCTTGGATTATTTACCGTATGATTCCAGAAGCCCTCGGAACTGGAACTAGATTCCAGATTGATGCCTGTCACCAGAATACCCCCTACAGGGTAGCTTATACCGGCGTCGTTCCTTCGATAGCTGGTGAATCAAACGGTGATCAGCTTCACGCAAATGCAAATCAGCATCGCCGGAACGGTCCTGTGGCACTTGCGGAATATTTGCGTGTTAAATCAGGCCGAGCGCCTGTTTATGAAGATTATCAAGCTCCTCTCGAACCAACAATTGGGTCAAGCATTTGGTTAGACACGGCTACGCGAGCAGACGACACCAGCATTAATGGCGATATTACCGAAACCGGTAGCAAAACATGGACTCGCGAGACCAGCGGAACCGGCACCTATACTATTGGTGTTGTGTCGAATGCATTTGCACCAGTATCGGCTGCTATTACGGGAAGTACGATTTTATATTACGTTGATAATACTGTAACCAATTACTGGCTTCGAGCGGTCGTTACTACACCAAATCAATACCAGCGTATTAGTCCAAAAATTATAAATGATCAAAACTACATTGTGGTCTATATGGCATCGTCTACTAACGTGACGATACGCAAGTATGTAGCTGGTGTGTTAACCGACCTGGCTACTATTATCGTATCAAGTGCAGCGAGTTACGAATTCCATATTGGATGGGCTGAGGCTAGCGAGCGACTGATCGTAAAGCATGGAGGCGTAACGATTTATGACGCAACGGTTACTGGATTTACGGGCGTAACCAAAGCAGGCATGATATTAGCTGGAGTGTCGGCGTCTACCACTGGTCGCATCGCTGAATTAGAAGCACTAAACCTTATCGGGCAGTAAATCAACTTCGTGTTTTCAGCCCTCTTTTTTGAGCGGATTAAAGATTGCTGGTGGGAAAATCGCCACCGGTTGTAATCCAGCTAAGCACAAAGTTTACGGCCGCATAAGCTAAGAAGGCGACAACGAGGCCGACGATAGCGTATAAGATTGTGTTTTTTGCAGCCGTGACAGACGAGGCATTGCCCGCAGAGGTAACATAGCGAAGGCCACCAATGATAATCATAATAACCGCCAGCCCACCGGCGACAAACAGGAGTACATTAGTGATTGTGGTAATAATACCTGTATCGCCAAATAATGAACCTGGTACACCGGTTCCCTGTGCGGCATTAACCCCATCCATAATGGTCACAGCCGACACTGAAGTAGTAAAGAATAATGAAAAGACCACGGCAAGACCGAGTGGAGCTAATGCGAGAAGTAATGAGGTCCTTTTCATATAAAATCCTTGTTATGTAACTATAGTTCAATTATAGCAAATTATCCCTTTAAATGCTAGTTTGCGCCCCTGTTTTATGGTACAATCAGTCACGTTATAACTAGCACTTACGTGCGACGTATACAATACGGAGGAGTACCCAAGTGGCTGAAGGGGATGGTTTGCTAAATCATTAGTCTGGGGAAACCTGGAGCGAGAGTTCGAATCTCTCCTCCTCCGCCAAGCAATATGCACTATGCGAAAGCATAGTGTTTTTGTTTTGTTAAATTTGTCCTGTCATTACAACAACTTTTAACGCTCATGCTATACTAAGCCTGTAATGGCAACAGATGAGCAAAACAATTACTGGGAGCAAAATCCCGACGAACAGCCAGCGAATGGTGAGCAGCCATTTATCGATGCTGACCAGCAGGCGTTAGAGACGCCTGATCAATCTGTTGTCGAGCCTTACGAGGCGCCTGTCATAGAAGACACGCCTGACAACCCGCCTATTACTTGGACTGCTCAAGAATACATACACATCGATAAAGGTGCTGGCTGGTTTGTTTTATTCGCTCTTGTCGTTCTAGGTTTAGTTGCGATTGACGTATTTTTCTTAAAATCATGGACATTCTCTCTGCTTGTTATTGTGATGGCCGTTGCGATTATTATTTATGTCCGTCGTCCGCCCCGCGTACTTACCTACGCGCTTAGCCCTGCTCAGGGGTTGTATGTTGGTGAACGCCTCTATCACTTTGATGAATTCCGAGCCTTCGGTCTTATCAAAGACGGCGAGCACCACTCTATTATGCTTATACCGCGCAAACGTTTTGCACCCGGCGTATCGGTATTCTTCCCCGAAGAAGCCGGCGAGCGAATTGTCGATATTTTGAACCAACGCCTTCCAATTGAAGAGTTAAAACTTGATGTTGTCGACCTTCTTATTCGCAAACTTCGCCTTTAACAGCCCGTAAGGTAGATATTTCCCTTAAACCATGGTACAATTTCATCTGTTCGCTTGATCTTTTTCAGGTGAAGGCACCTTCTAGTTACAAAGATAGAACCTGTTGTGTTAAAACAATGTGTTCTATCGTTTGCACCCGTAGCTCAGATGGATAGAGCGTCGGCTTGCGGAGCCGAAGGCCACAGGTTCGAATCCTGTCGGGTGTACCATAGAAAAAAGACGAGTTTTGCTCGTCTTTTTTCTATGGTTATCGAATGTGACACATTACATTGTGATCCCATGCTAACCTTCTAGGCAGTTGAAAGATTGCTACTGGATATTTATAATAAGAGCTAGTTTTGGGGCTTTTGCATCAGCAATACAATGCATAAAAGCCTACGGCCGTAGAACCTTACAATTCCAGCTCGGCAGTGTTGCTTTTAAGGAAACGAGCACAACTCTTACTTACTTTAATTTGGAAGGGGCAGGCCATGCTACAAGCGTTACGAAACCTAACACGAGCTGTTACATGTGATTCGAATATCAACCTGATCGTAACTGCAGTACTGTGGTGCTGGACTTGTAAAACCGCCGAAAGACTTTCAGCGGTTAATTTCGTTAGACACTTCCCTGTACCCATGCTAAAGTATTTGTAAATTCCTAAAAAGGACATCATGGATAATCAAGAAATACCCCAATCTCGTGAAGTAGTGAATCATCAGGCAAAAGAGTTGTTTCAAGAGCATCTTAGCATTGCTGCACTAAAGGAAAACGCAAAAGAAAAGCTCTCTTCTGTTGAAGAAGATAGAGAGGCGGCGACTTACGAATACGATAATCTGATCGACAAAAATCACGCGCAGCTTGCAATCGCTGCTAAATTTGCAAAGGAAAACCTGCCGCAATTGAAAGACCAGGCGATGCAAGAAGCGATTTTAGCCGGTAAGACAATTGTCGAACAAGAGGAGTTTGTCCAGAAAGAAGCAACAGTAGAGGTCGGTCAACATTTGAACGCGCATCGGGGAAGAGAAATACTAGAAGAGATACGCCAAAAGGGTGGAATTATTAACCCAATTCTTGAAGCAAATCAAAAAATTATCGAGGATTATTGTGAAGCTAACGGAATTGATGCAAGTAAAATTCCGCCAGATGTCATGTTGAAAATCAAGACTTTACCGCAGTGGCAAGATCCCAAAGATTAAAATTCTGCTATAATACCGCCTGTTGGAGAGGTGCAGGAGTGGTTGAACTGGCCGCTCTCGAAAAGCGGTGAACCGCAAGGTTCCGAGGGTTCGAATCCCTCCCTCTCCGCCAAGTAATTATTAGATTTCCCCAGATGCGAAAGCAGGCTGGGGTTATTTAAATTCCTTGACTCGACACCGCTCGTGCTTCATAGTTATATCCATAACTAAGATGATGGAAATTAGGTGAACATAGACAATGCCCCGACTTCCCCAACCAGGAAAAGATAACGGACAATGGGGTGATATCCTCAACGATTTTCTGTCTCAATCTCACGATACGGATGGAACACTAAAACCAGGCTCCATTGCTGAATCAAAACTTGATAGTGCGACGCGCACTAAGCTGAACGCAACCAGTACTGGCCTGGTTGATGGCTCGGTTACCACTCAGAAGTTGGCCGATACGTCGGTAACGGTAGCGAAACTAGCTCCGAATACTGTTTCGGCTGCCGGGCTGTCTGGTTCGTACTCAGACCTCACCAACAAGCCAACGATTCCCACTACGCCCGACCAAGTGGGTGCTGAACCGGCAGGTTTATCCTCGGCAACCCAATCAGCCCTTGCGAGTACCTACGTAACCCCTGCAAGCATCACCACTACTGGCTCAGCGGCCAACGTCGCGGTGGTTACGGCGGCGAATGCTGGTAATACGACGATGGCTGCGCTTGAAGCCGCAGCAAAAATCGGCCAAGGCTACTGGGACGAAACTTTCGCTGCCCCAGCAGCTGCAGACATACCTGTTGTTACAATGACACTTTCGGCTACTTCTGGAATTTCCGGCGCTGTTCTTATTCGTGAGCAGCGCATTGGTGGCGCAGGTTCGTCGACAAATGTTGATATTGTCAATGACACCCACTTTTATTTCGATGGAATGCCAAACCTCGTTCCCGACCCGGCCAGCCCGACAAACTTTGTTCGCACCGAACTTCTACCGGGCGGTGCGTCGCAGGTTGCCTACTATTTAACCCGTGTAGGCTTTGTCACGGATTACACCGATGTAGTAGAAATCAAAGTGCGAATGCTCTCGACAGCATCCGGTTTTCGTCTATGGGTAAATGGTAAATGGGTTACGGTCGAGCTTGCTCGGTTTAGCCCTCTTAGTGCAGGCGGTACTTATTGGATTCGTCTTCAATTCCCTAGCCCACGCGTCCGCAATATTCTCTGGGAACATGCCAGTACGAGCATGTCATTTGGCGGTGTCGCAATTGGCGCTGGACTTACCGTGACTCGTCCACTTATCAAACAGCCCCTTCGAGTTGCATTTCTTGGAGACTCTTATACTGGCGGTGCGGGCCTCGTTCCGGATGGGGCAACCCGTCTTGAGACGTATTCAGCCTTCGTTGCAAAACTCATGGGTGCAACATCATTCTGGTCATTTGGAATCGGTGGAACAGGTTGGACTGCTAGTGCCAACGTTTTCCAAGGTCGACTTCAAGCAGTGATTGAATCTCAGCCTGATATTTTAATTATCCTCGGTTCTCGTAACGACGGCTCAGCGTACAGTGCAAGTGTTGCAACTGCAGTGACAAACGGTCTACAAACCCTTGCTAACTTACCAGTTGTTTACGTATCCGGCCCGTCAACACCTGCCTACGCAGGAATGAACGAATCTGTGCGTGGTTCAGCTGTGAAGGCCGGACGTACATTCCTTGATGGACTTGCCCTGCCATGGATTACCAACGCCGACCTAGGTACTGATGGTGTTCACCCAACATTTGCCGGCCACCAGAAGATCGCAAAGGGTATGTACGCAGCAATTGGCCCGGTCGTGCAAGGCGTCGGCTCTAGTTCTGTGATCCCAGTTGGGGCTGCAACGGCAACATCTCTTGTTGCTTCACCATCTACCGCTGCTGTAGGGGCGACAGTTACCCTTACTGCAACCGTCTCACCTTCTACAGCCGTTGGTGTAGTAGAGTTCCGCACCGGTTCAACGATGCTCGGTACGGTGGCGCTCGCCTCTGGTACTGCTTCACTCGCCACCACGACTATTCCAGCTGGAACATCGTCGCTTACTGCAAAATTCGTTCCTACTGTCGCAACTGACTTCGCTACCTCTACGGGCGGAGTATCAATACACATTACCCCAACACCAATCCTTACTTCTGGTTCACTTGTCTTGGTTGAGCCGGCTGTTTCATGGGCTGCGGGGGTTCCTGCTAATGGCTCTACGGTACCGAACGATGCCGCAACCCAGGCCGCAACGACAATTGGCTCAGCTGCTCCAACGCTTGGGTTCCGCTCTAACTTACTGGGCGCTGGCCTGGTGCTTGAGCGCACAGCAAAAGGTGGTTTACACGGTATTGTTACGCAGGGTGCCTCAACCGGCGCTTACTCGGACATTCAGTTCCCTTCTACTGTGAAGTCATGGCTACTTGCTAACCCGACTCACGACATGTATCTCAGTATGTGGATTGATGTAACGAAAGTTGCCTCATCTGGTACAGCCACTTCAATTATGGGTGTACATAATATTGCCACATCTACAACAAACCTACTCGCGTTCACTGGTAACACCACCGCTCCTGCCAATGGTGCAGCAACTGCACTTGGTGCACGTAACCGTGGGCCTGTAACGGCAGTCGGAACAAAGCTTACAAATATCGCAGCCTCAGATTGGTCCGGCACTGTGCCGTCTACTGTGGGTAATATGGTTGCCTCGTCAGCACAATGGGGTGAAGTTGGAAATATCAACATCGTAACCGCTGCAAGGGGTACAGGCGCCTCGTATGTTCTATATCGTATGTACCTCGAAGACCTCACCGTCTCTGGTCGTACCTATGCTGATGTTGACGCACTCGACAATGCACTGTACACCGAGGCTTTCGGAGCTGGTGGCGCCTACTCTGGCGACACTTACACTGCCGCGTAACAGTACGGTATAATACGTGCATGCAAGATTCTTTATTTACGAAAATTATCAAAGGTGAGATTCCTTCACACAAAGTCTATGAAGACGAAAAGACACTCGCCTTTTTAAACATCTACCCTTCTGTGACTGGTCATACGCTGGTTATTCCAAAATCCCAAGTCGAGTCGCTCTGGGATTTAAGCTCTGAAGATTACCTTGCAGTTATGCAAACGGCCCAAAAGGTCGCTCTCCGCCTAAAAGAAGTGCTTGAAGTTGAGTATGTTGGCGAAAAAGTGGTTGGACTTGATATTCCACATGCCCATGTACACCTAGTACCCTTTAATACCGCAGATGAGTATTATGCCAAAGAAACAGCCGACGACCCTGACCACGCTACGCTAGCCGCTTTGGCAGAACGTTTACGATTCTAGCCGACTTCACGTTGCATATCTTGGCCGTAACCGTATAGGCCAATAACCGCTAAGCTATGGGTCAGCTGTGGGGTAAAGCGATTAATCGCCTCGTTGCCGTACTGACTATCAAGCAGTACTGCGTTTATCGGATTCGTTTCGTAAAGCGCGTGCGATTGAGTGTCGATCAGCATACTTGAACTAATACGGGCATTCAGGGAAGAGTTAGGTAGTATCGGCACACCATCCGTCTTACTGTCATGTCGATGACTTAGTGCGATTGTCATGCTTAATGATGCTTTACATAGTGTGAGGCAGATTTGTTCAAATTCACCTGTCTGCAACTCCCCTTTTTTCCAAAGAAGTTGAGTGTAATCGTTATGTTCACTTACTCTATTTGGATAGTATTCATCCTGGTAATTGAGTGTGTTAAATAGCGGAACGATGGTAGCCAGAATGGTTGAACCCTCAGCCTTCGAATGTAATTCGTCTAGGGCCTGTTGTGTTGTTAGCTTTTTTTCCATAGTGATGACAGAGTAGCATAAACAGAATCGTCTCGCTAGGGTGGTATCATTAACACATGCCATTACATATCATCACCGTTGGAAAGAAGCATGAGAGCTGGGTCTCCGAAGGAATTGAACGTTACCAGAAGCGCCTAAAAACTCCTTTTAATTTGGAATGGGTACTTTTACCACACTCATCTCTTGAGGGCCTTAGCGCACGCCAGGAAGAGTCTGGGCGTATACTTTCACGACTTGATGCTTATGACTTCGTTGTCTTATTGGACGAACGAGGAAAACTTGTTGACTCGCCCGCCGTTTCAAAACTTCTAGAGGAGCGGCTTAATAGCTCACAAAAGATTGCTTTGGTTATTGGTGGCGCTTATGGGGTAACAGATGAAATACGCCAGAAAGCCGGCTTTATATGGTCATTTTCGCCACTTGTCTTCCCCCACCAACTTGTTCGTTTAATGCTTGTCGAACAGGTCTATAGGGCTCAAGAAATCGCTCGCGGTGGCTCTTATCACCACGACTGATAGTTGACAATCTATCAAGCTTATGCTACAGTGTTACTAATCACAAACGATTAAAAACACAAATATGCAAAAAACAATAAACCTCGCCCCAATAGTATTTACTATCGCCGTTACGGCCGGTGTATTATTTCACGATATGCACCTCGATAAAGTAACAGCTGTAGCAATTGCCCTACCTGCAGCCCTTGCAACCTACGGTGCTGCTCATATGATAAGCGGTAGTGAACATACTCACGTTGAACGTGTATCATTCTCAAATCAATCGAGGGTTTTCCACTCATCGTTACCTAAAATAACCCCCCGTGATAATCAGGATCGTTATATTCAGCCAAAGAAAGCATCCGCTAGCGGTGACAATACTTCACTTTGGCCGTCAGTTTAAAGATTAATTAAGAACTTCGAGTTCGTGTTGCAGGCGTTCAATGAGCGCCTGTTTTTCTGCCTGTTGTTTTTTGGTTTCTTCAACAAGTGCAGCTGGTGCTTTTGCTAAGTACCCTTCGTTAGAAAGGCGGCCGGTGAGTACTTGTAGTTCTTTGTGGGTGCCAGCTAGGCGGACTTCAAGGTTTGTTTGGTGCTCTGCGAGTGTTTCGGCAGAAACATCAAGCCAAGCATCGCGGCCAGTAAGTGCTAGGCGGATACCACGAGTATCGGTTGTTTTCTCGATCGTTTTTAATTTAGCGAGGCGAGTGATGAGCGCTGCGTTGTCCTCTATAAGGCTATCCTGTTGGTATATAAGGCTATACTTCGCATTTCCCGGTAGTGAAGTAGCTACAAAACGAGCTTCGGTGACGAGCTGCTGGACTTGTCCGAATTCTGCTGAAGAAATTTCATTGAACGGCAACATTGTTGGCCAGCTTTCGCTTATAAGCAGTTCGTTGTGCCATGAAAGAGTTTGCCAGATGGTTTCGGTGACAAACGGAGCAAACGGATGAGCGAGTTTGAGTGAGGTATCTAATACCCAAACAAGTAGGTCAAGGTTATCTTGGTTTTTTGAAGCCTCGATATACCAATCGGCAACGCTATCCCAGATAGCGTGGTACATACTGTCCCCTGCTTCTGCGAAACGGTAGTTGTCGATAGCTCGACCGATGTTTTCTTTGGCGGTAGTAAGCTCGCTAATAATCCAGTGGTCAGCCAAGCTTTGCGCTTGTGGCTGTTGTGGCTGGTAGTTATCGCCAACCTTATTTTCTACAAATCGTGCAATATTCCACAGCTTGTTACAGAAGTTGCGCCCAGCGACAACGCGGTCGACGCTGAATGCTTGGTTCTGACCAGGGCTACGGCTTGCAATAAGGCCAAGGCGTAGTGCATCCGAGCCATATTCGGCAATCATTTCCATCGGGTTAACAACGTTACCTTTACTCTTGCTCATTTTCTGGCTGTGTTCGTCTAGGACCATGCCATGAAGGTATACGTCCTTGAAAGGTACTTGGTTAGTGGTGTAGATACCAAGCATGATCATGCGTGCAATCCAGCGGTCCAGGAGGTCGGTACCGGTTTCCAGAAGCGTTGTTGGGTAGAAACGGGCTAAGTCTCCCCCTTCGAGGAATTCAGTGGTGATGAACGGCCATTGGCCGCTACTAAACCAGGTGTCGAAGGTGTCTTCTTCTCGGCGATATGTCTTGCCATCAACAACTATTGTTTTTTCGTCAACGTTTTCATTGAAAATCCAATCGGTGTCATCGGCAATATTTTGGAATGCAGGAATTGGAATACCCCAAGGGATTTGACGTGAAAGGTTCCAGTCGCGAATATTTTTGAGGTACTGGATAAGAATATTTTTGCGACCAGCTGGGTAGAATGCAATATCACCCCGTTCAATAACTTCGAGTGCTTTTTTTGCCAAAGGCTCCATGCTGAGGAACCACTGCTCTTTGATGAGTGGTTGAATTGGAATTCCACTTTTGTAGTCATAGCCAACGCTGTGCTCGATTGTTTCTTCTTTACGAATTAATTCTTCGGCTTTAAGGGCAGCTACTGTTCGTTTTCGAGCGGTTTCAACGTCAAGCCCCTTGAACTGTTCTGGGACGTTAATCATGGTGCCGTCGAAGTCGATGACTTGTGGTCGAGGCAGGTTGTGTCGCTTCCCTACTTCGAAGTCGTTAGGGTCGTGAGCTGGGGTGATTTTAACTGCTCCGCTTCCAAACTTAGGGTCAACGTACTCGTCGGCGATAATGGTAATTTCACGTCCAGTTAGAGGTAGCATGACGCGACTACCGATGAAGTCTTTGTATCGTTCGTCATCTGGATGTACTGCAACGGCAACGTCGCCAAAGAGTGTTTCTGGTCGGGTTGTCGCAATAACAATTTCACCAATTTTATCCAGTAATGGGTAAGCTATGTGCCACAATGTGCCCTTTTCGGTTTTGTGGTCTACTTCAATATCAGCGTAGCTGGTTTGGTACTTTGTACTGTAGTTAACGATTCGTTCACCACGGTAAACAAGGCCTTCATCCCACATTTTTTTGAAGGTTTGATAGACGGTTTTAATAACTTTTTCATCAAGTGTGAAAACGCCATGGTCCCATGAGGCGCTAATGCCTAAAGCACGTACCTGTAGCTCCATATTGCCCCGTTGTTGCTCAACGAAGTTCCATACTTGTGAGTACAATTGTTCACGTGAAAAGTCGAAACGGCTTTTACCTTCTTTTTGAAGTTGCTTCTCGTAAACAACCCAAGTTTCGAAACCGGCGTGGTCGGCACCTGGGATGTAAATGGTGTCGCAGCCATTCATTCGTTTATAGCGAACAGCAATATCTTTTAAGGCCATATCAAGGGCGTGGCCAATGTGAAGATTTCCATTGGCGTTTGGAGGTGGCATGACAGTACTAAAGGTCTCGCCTACTCCGCTAGGGTTAAAAGCGCCGCTTTTTTCCCAAAGCGCATAGACATTTGGCTCGTACTCGTTCGGTTCGTATGTTTTTGCTAATTTCACATGAAATCCCGTCAATTATATGAGAATTTTATCTCTTTTCTACTGTAGTCGAGTATACCATAAAATAAGGCTGTATAATGGGGGTATGATTGAACTTCAACGGTGTAGCGATAAAGAGCAATGGGACGACTATATTTTAGAAAATGGAGGCCACCCACTCCAACTATGGGGATGGGGCCAGGTTAAAACTGGTCACGGCTGGAAAGCAGAACGGGTATTCGCCTACGACGACGAAGAAATTGTAGGTGCCGCCCAGGTACTTATTCGTCGTTTGCCTACCCCGTTTCGAAGTTTTGCGTATATTCCACGCGGTCCAATTGTTGAAAGTTCTCACTCGGCAGCTTTTCTTGATGCGCTGGCTGGCCTTGTTAAACGTGATCACCACTCGGTTGCATTGAGTATTGAGCCTGATGAACTTGAGTTTGAAGTTCCAGAAGGTTGGGTACGGTCTGAAAACAAGGTGTTGCCAGCAGAGACGATTCTGCTTGATTTAACTAAAAGCGAAAGTGATTTATTGGCTGATATGGCAAAGAAAACACGCCAATATATTCGCAAATCTGCTGCCGATGTAATTATTAAACAGGTTAAAAATCGCGAAGGTATTGATGTCTGTCTTGATTTGTACGCTAAAACCTCGAAACGAGCCGGCTTCAATACGCACGACCGACAATATTACCTCGACGTCTTCCTGCAAATGCAAGACCACTCCCCTATTTACGTTGCCTATGATGGCGATGAGGCCGTGGCGTTTTTGTGGCTGGCGATGAGTCAAAAAACAGTCTATGAGCTGTATGGTGGTATGAATGATCGTGGTCAAGAACTACGCGCCAATTACGCTTTAAAGTGGCATGTTATGAAGAAAGTAAAAGAATGGGGCATTGAACGCTACGACTTTGGTGGGCTAGTAGCTGGCGGTGTTGCAAACTTTAAACAGGGGTGGTCGGCGGACACTACTCTGTTTGTAGGAACATTTGATAAGCCGCTCTCCCCTCTTTACTCCGCTTGGACTAAAGGGCTACCGTTTGCTAAGAAGACAATTCAAAAACTTCGTCGTAATAAATGAGATAAAACTTAATTAAAGCTTAAAGAACCGAACTAATCTGCGGTTCTTTTCGTTTTGCCCACGAAGTTTTTGTCATAGAAAGGCTTGGTTGGATTTCTAGTTCAAACGGGGAAGTGGCCTGGGCTTTTTGTGAGTAATAATAACCAAGTGTAGCGATCATTGCTGCGTTATCTGTACAAAGCTCCATTGGTGCGTACTCGATAATAAGCGGAAGGCGTTGTTGCAGTTCTCGTCGAAGCTCTTGGTTTGCTGCAACGCCACCAGCGATAACAACTGAAGCGGGGGAGTAGTCTTTGAAAGCGGCTTCGGCTTTATCGACAAGGGTCTCGATGGCAGTACGTTGAAAGCTTGCTGCAAAGTCGGCGCGTTGAGTGTCGTTGAGAAGCTCTGGGAGCTTAAAAGAGGGGAATGTCGTATCGACACCAACTTCGTGTTGAACGGCCCTTAGGACGGCTGTCTTAAGGCCTGAGAAGCTAAAATCATAAGCGCCTTGCATCTTTGCTTTGGGCAATTTGTATTTGTGTGAATCTCCACTTAAAGCAGCCTTTGCTATAGAAGGGCCGCCAGGGTAGGGGAGACCGATTATTTTTGCGACCTTGTCGAATGCTTCGCCGACCGCATCATCCTGTGTCTGGCCAAGAAGTTGGTAATCACCATGGTCCTTAAACAAGACAAGTTGCGAGTGGCCTCCACTTACGATAAGGGCAAGCATCGGGAATTTTGGCTGTTGAGAGGGGAGTGTTAGTCCAATAGTATCGGCTTGGCCTGTTATGAAATTGGCATAGACATGCGCCTCAACGTGGTGAATAGGGAGTAGGGGTTTGTTTTTTAATAGCGCCAATGTGCGAGCCGCTAATGTTCCGACTAGCAATGCACCCGAGAGGCCAGGGGCGTAAGTGACGGCGATTGCGTCAATATCGTCCCAGGTGAGCGAAGCATCGCTCAGGGCTTGATTTATAACTGGGTTGATAACCTCGATGTGGTTTCGGGCCGCTATTTCTGGAACAACACCGCCGTATACTTTGTGAATATCAATTTGTGAACGAATGACATTAGAAAGAACGGTCTTTCCGTCTTCTACAACCGACGCTGCTGTCTCGTCGCAACTACTCTCAATTCCAAGTATTTTCATCTGTTATATTGTACCACGTGTTGTAATTTCATACGAAGTATCTTGTAGTTTGCTGAGAATACTCTTAGAATATTAAGCAGAGACTAAGCTGAATATCAGCAAGGAGGACGCATGTGGTGGGTTGTTTTTAGGTGTGTACATATGGTGGTTGTTAGTATTTTGTTGGCATTTGTTTTTTCAACGAGTGCTGGGGCCTGGTCGCAGGATGTTTCGCCAGATTTTATTGATTCAGATGTTAAGGTGTATCACTCAAACCCTTGTCCTGGAAATTTTGGAACCATTAACGTTAGTGGTGAGGGTTCAGCACAGGCGTGCATTATGGGCCAAGGCACTAGGGTCGCCTCGTATTTTGCTGCTCAAGGCGGCATTGGCTACGCTATAAGCTTTCCATTTGAAAGTAATTTCTACCGGCTAGATGTTTGCCAAGAGATATGGGGATGTGTATTTGGTGAGCCAAACGATACATTTGTTGGCGTCATGGGCATATATAAAAATTTCGTAGCAAATTTACGTAAAAGTGTTCAGTCCGGGGTGGTGCATTATAGCCCGAACGAGAATTCATCAATATTTTCAGTCGGCCAGTTTGGTGATCGGGTCTTTACACCGCAGTCAGTCGCGGTCTCTCAGAACGGTAAATGGGTCTTGGTTGAGTTGAGAACGTACGGCTTTCTACGCATCAACGTCGAGACATCAGAGGTGCGGCGAATTATCGCACCAGGACCCGTATACGGATATGGGTACGATCCGTTGGTAGAGATGGCAATTACGAACGACGGTAGTACCGTAGCAGTTGCTGGTTTTAGGATGGGTTTAAGCGTTGTTGTTATCGATGATACTTGTGGCGACAGGTTAAACGAACTAACGCAAAAATATTACATAGGCGCAGTGACAAGCTGTGCGTATGTACCTACGTCTACAGATCGATACATACAGCAGTTTGTCACTGCGCTCAGGCCGATATTCAGCCAAGATGGTAAAACTCTCTCGTTTGACGCATTCTCCAATAGTGTTGCGGCTCGTCACATTACTATGTTTTCGGATACGAGTGATAGTGAGTTGCAACCATACTACCTCGCACTCGGCGATTCCTTTACGAGTGGAGAAGGCGAGATAGACGATTCGTATTATTTAGGAGGGCCGTCCAATAAGTGTCACGTTAGTAGTCGCTCATATCCATTCTTGTTAGCAAATTCCTGGAATATGACAGTACGTAGTGCTGCTTGCTCGGGAGCAACTATGCAGACTGCACGCGGTAATTCTGCAAAATCTAATCAACCAGCGCAACTTACCGAACTGGAGGTCCGGTCACCACAAGTTACTACCGTCGGCATGGGTGGCAATGACGCGGGTCTTATTGGCAAGTTGAAAGATTGCTTAGGGGTTGATACGTGTAAATGGGCCAGTTCAGCCGAAAATCGTCGCCAAACTGCTATGGAAATTAAAAATCTGTATCCGCATTTGAAACAATTTTACGCAGATGTTAAGGTCCGGACACTTGGAGCTGTCATTGTTATCGGGTATCCGCGCATCATTACCTCGCAACAAGACTGCGCGTCCACTGTGGGCGCCCTGTTAAACCAGACAGAACGCGTATTTATGAATGAGGCAATTCATTATCTCAATCAGGTTATATTGGCTGCAACTGTTGACGTAGGGGTAGAGTTTGCCAACGTTGAACAAGTGCTTAGTGGCGGCGAGTTATGTTCCTCGTTTGAAGCAGCGTACATGAACGGCCTGAGGATAGGCAACGATTATCCGGTTATCGCCGCACTCCCATCTGTAAAGATATTTGGCGCCGAGTCGTTTCACCCCAAGCCAGAAGGACACGCCAAGGTTGCTGCAAAAATATTCCAAGATTTCTCTTACCTAAGTAATGTGGGTACATATATGAATACGGGCTACCCGACCTCCGCACCGGCACCGGGTTCGTATTGGAATGCCGAAGAAACAAACGACAAACCTCAGCGCGCAGTGCCATTCTTGAGTAAGATAACCATCAAAAAGAAAGACCTGTTTGAAATATCCTTCCCCGCCTTTACGTTTATGCCTGCGACGGATATAGTTTTAGAACTTCATTCATATGTAAAGAATCTTGGGACGTTTAGATCGGCTGAAGACGGAAGTTTAAATGCTACAATCTCATCAATTGATTTCGACACAGGCTACCACTCTGTTCATGCAATTGGAAAAAACTTTGTAGAGAATGATGTTGATATCTATGACTTTCTGGAAGTTGAGGAAGAGGTTGTGTCCACGACTACTTCAGATAGCCCGAATGGTACCCTGCTAGCCGTCCCAGATGTTAGCGCCATCATTAGTACACGTACTGGCTCAAGTAAATCACTTAACGTCAAAACGAGCAGCGCGAGCGAGAACCGAGGTGAAGTTCTTGGTACTTCTGTGACAAATACATCAGCTCTCGATACCCCAGCTCGAACAAAAGAGGCTCAGAAATCCGCAGCGATAGATTCTGAACAAAACGAGAAACGACGCTATAACTGGGTAATCATATTGGCCTTGATTATTGTTTTGTTGGTTTCGTCTATATACCTGTACTTTTATAATCGTCAAAAACAGCCCCGTAATCCAACCTGATAGGTATAATGATTGTATGGGTTTTAGAACAATTGTTAAAAAAATGATTCCGAACGGTGTTTTCCAGGCAGTTGAGCCGACTGGGCACCTGGTTGAAGCGATGATTATGACAACTAGATATGGCTTTCCGGGCCGTAAACTTAAAGTTATTGGTGTCACCGGTACGAATGGCAAAACGACAACCTCGTTTATGATTCATACAATGCTACATGATGCCGGTATTAAGTCTGCGCTTATTACTACTGTTGGTTATGGGATTGGTGATGATATCATTCACCAAAAACAACACATTACTAGTCCTAAGGCGGCAGTGTTGCAGCAACGGCTAAAAGCATTTGCCGAAGCTGGTGTTGAATGGGTTGTGTTAGAGACGTCGAGTCACGGACTGGCTCAGCATCGTGTTTGGGGCGTGCCGTACCAGGTAGCAGTAATGACCAACATTACGCACGACCACCTTGAATATCACGGGACGTTCGAACGTTACCTCGAGGCAAAGACAAAGTTATTTAAAATTACGAATAAACACGGGCTCAAGTTTGGTGTTGCTAATGCCGAAGATCCAAATGCAGATATGTTTTTGAAGTATGTAGATAATAAAACAACATACGGTATTAAAAAGGGAGAGCTTCAGGCTAAGAACGTTAATTTGAAGTCCGACGGAACTACCTATACTGCCTTTATTGGTGACGATAACTACGAAATCAAAGTCAACATTCCAGGCGAGTTCAATGTCAGTAACTCATTAGCTGCGATTGCTGTAGGCCGAAAGCTTGGGCTGACTAAGCAGCAAATTGAGCAGGGGATTGCCGCGCTAAAGACTGTTGAAGGCCGTATGAACCTTATTGAAGCGGGGCAAAAATTTAAAGTTATCGTAGATTTTGCTAGTACTCCGGATGGCTATCAAAAGTTCTTTGAAAGCATGCGGCCGTTAGTAAAGGGTAAACTTATCGCCGTCTTTGGTTCAGCAGGGCGTCGCGACGAGACCAAGCGTGCCGAGCAAGGTTCGATTGCTGGGAAATACGCCGACGTTGTTGTCCTTACGGAAGAAGACGACCGTGATGAGGACGGGGCTTATATTTTAAAACAAATCGCCGAAGGTGCTACTTCACAAGGTAAAAAAGAAAATAAAGACATGTTTACTGTACATAGTCGCGAAGAGGCGATTGGTTTTGCGATGACATTAGCCAAAAATAAGAACGATGCCGTCGTATTGCTAGGTAAAGGCCACGAAAAAACCATCGAACGTACCGATGGTGAATATCCGTGGGATGAAACCCAGGCAGCCAGGGCTGCTTTGGAAAGTTTACTTCAGCGATAGGCTAGTGCAGCGAATATAGCCGCCACCTTTGGCGAGTTCGCTTACTTCTGGTGTTACCACCTTTAGTCCACGTTTTTGCAATTCATTTGCGAACAGTGGGGCGTGGGCGCTCATTATAACGGTTTCACCAGTTGAAACTAAGTTACAGGCAAAGGCGTGCTGGGCTTCATCGAGAGAAATTTCAATCTTGTCGACTCCTTCGAATTTGCTCAATATCTTTTGTGACTCTTTAGTAAAGGCATCTGGGCAATAGGCAATAATACCTTTTTCATATTCTGAAGGCACCTTTATGATTGAAAGTGCTAAATCGATGTCGTAAAAAAAGCTATCTGCCCAACCTGATACAGCATTAATAACAGGCTCGCCTAGGCTATCAACTTGCGGAATTGTTTGGAGCTGAATGCGGGTATATCCCAGTTCTTCGGCGGCAAAAATCTGGGCCGCTTCGTCACTTCGGTAGCCACTACCGCAGAATAAGTAATCTCCACACGCTAATGCGTCGCCTTGGCCGCTAAACTTTAATCCCTCGGGGGCATCGATTACGTCTAAACCTAAGTTGCTTAATTCTTGTCGCGCCCAGTCCTCTTCGCTTTTGCGTACGTCTGGAAGGCGAGCTAAGATCGCTTTATTGCCCCGTACCAACGCCCAGTTGGCGGTGTAGACTCCGTCTTGGCTAGTATTAGGTGAAGGAACGAGAATCACTTCGATGCCGGCGCTCTCGAAAGCTAGTCGAATTGAATCATGCTCGGCTTGTGCCTTTAAAACTTCGGTATGTGAATCGTTGTAATAAGGGTTAATAGCTTGTTCGGCGCTAAAGTTTAGGGCGTCAGACATAAGGACGGTGCGGTTCATCATAATTTTCTCGCTTCTTCTGGTTTAGTAGTAGTAGTCTTTAGTGCGTTGGTAGTACAGCCGGCGGTGAATGCGTTCACCGATCTTCTTCCAAATTTTATAATTAGTGACTGAAATAACATAGTCGTAGCAACCGATATAATCGGTAATTTCTTTATTGAAGGCAGTCTTAAACATGCCAACACCGTGGTGTGGGTGGTCACGGTTATTAATTTCTTCGCTTGGCGGTGAGCCGCAGAAGTCATGCAATAATACTCCGCGTGACTTTGCCCATTCGATAACCCTCCACTGCAATAAATGGCTGGCCCCATAGGCAGTTCGCTCGCGAACAGAGGCTCCGTCTTTGTAGGTACTTTTTGTTCCAAATGTCATTGCGTAGGCTCCGGCGACGACCTTGCCTTCAAAATTCGCAAAAAATAATTGTCCAAGTCCGGCTTTCGCAAACGACTGCCAAAACTCTTTGTAGTAATTATAACTACGAATTCCAAATTGGCCTTCAGCAGTTTTGCTTAGTAGCTCGTACATTTTTTTACAATTTGACTCTGTTGGCTTGACTGATGTAATAGTTACACCATCACGTTCGGCGCGACGAATTGCGTGTCGACCCTTTTGAGGTAATGCAGCAAGCACCTCTTCAAGGGGTGCTGATATATCAAGCGTGATAGTTGAAGGGTTTGGAATAATCGCAGCGGCCTTTTTCAACCCATGACGTTCGAGTGTAGGCTGGCAGGCGCGGTTAAGTTCGGTTTCAACCCTAATTGCAAAAACACCAGCTTTTTTGGCTAGTGGCTTTAGGGCTTTGAGGGTATCGAACAATTCTTTACTCGACGTAACATTTGGCCCTTTTGGCAGATACCATAATTTACCCAGTGGGGGAGTTTGCTTCTCTAGTACAGTAATTGCCAACTTTCCCCGAATAATAAAACGAGGTGTGTAGTTCGTAAGCTTCTTTACTTCACTGTATTCGAAACTTGAAAAAACATTTCCGCCGTCTGGGTTTGCAATAATCAAACTATCCCATGTGGAAATTTCTTCGGGCGTGGCATAGCGAGCAGTCATTAATACCTATTGTACCGTAAAAAGTAAAAATGCCGACCAGCCCGTGGTATAAAACCTTGGGCTGGCCGGCGTGGGGACACTTAGTGTCCCAGGATGACAAGCGGGAAGCGCTGCGTTTCGAATTCTTTCCGGGGAAAGATTACAACCACAACATGCGTAGCTCCACTAACTGTCGTACCGACTACACTTATCTCCTCTACGAGGAAATTTTTGAATTTAACTTCACGAACGTCATCGTCCTGTACCTCAATGCTGACCGCTTTTGCATCGTTGATGCTAAGTTTTACCAAATCACGAAGTGATTGAGTGGACATTGAGGAAACGTGCGTCGACTTGATTGATACCACGGACCTCTCCGTTCTCTCTCGATAAGTAGATTGTATGCAGACTTAAATACTATATCATATTGAAGTAGCCGAGTCAATTCTAGTGATCAAATTTACGGCGAGCAAGTTGTTTGGCGACGGCAAGCTCTTCAGGGGTCTTTTTGTGTATACTTTTATGTGGCTCCCTGGCTAACATAAGTTCGTCATTACGCATTTTGGCTATCACTTCACGAGTTTCTTTTTCGGTTACGCCAAATTGGTCAAGCTGTAATAATGAGTGTACGGTTTTTGTAATACTATCATGAGCATACTTTCTAAAACGGTCAGCGGTATTAACGCTGTCTCGTGTTTCGGGAGTAATATTATCCGCCGCGTAGATGTGAGCCTTTACACTCTCTAAATAATCGGCCCATTTGTTGTTAACTTCTTCAGGAAAAAGGTCATAAGGAAAAGAATAGACATATTCTCCTGGGGTATTTTCAACTTCTACTTTTGCTCCTAGAATGCTAAGCGCTAAATTTGCGTTCTGTCGTTCTTTGGGCACGTCTTTCAGTAGGTCTGCAATATGCTCTTTTGAACCCTCTATTCCATTAACTATTGAATTTTCCGGAATATTTAACGGTTTAGTAATGAGCTCACGTGCCTCTGCACGCCGAGCTTTTATTTCTGGTACGAAAGGGTCGCCAGCGTCATTTAAACGAGCCTTTTTGAACTTAGTCATAACTTCTTGAAATCCCGGATCTTCATCAAGAAATTCCTCTGTAAGGGCGTCAACCTCTTCGTTGTATTGCTCGGGATCTATCTGAGCAAGGGCAGAAAGTCGTTCGCTATTGGTCATAGTCTTTTCGTAGATCTTAAAGACGTTGGTCGCAAAGGTACGAATTTCTTCCTCGCTAAATAAGCTAGGCTGTTCGGGCTCAACTTCGGTATGAGCAACTGACGGTTTTGATTCTGTGTTAAGTTCGAGTGTCATTTTTGTTTTATCGGTTAAACTATTGAACTAACATTATCATAAAACTCCACTAATGTCAATACGCTCATGCTTCGTTTGATGGAAGAATGAGCGTATTAATTTTTTGAACTTGGTTTGTACTAAAGAGTAACTTGATCTTTTTTAGAAAGGTAATCAATTTCCTTAATGATATCAAGCAGGGCTTCGGCTTTACGCTTTTCATCGGTGATGCCGACTGCAGCAGTGTGAGCCGGAGCGATAAGTGTTGCATCGTCGGTGCTACGGATGAGCAGAAGGTAAGTGTCAAACTTTTCTTCTGGTGGTAGGTCGATGTGGTCGATTAGTGGACGAAGTTCTTGGATCGCGTCCTTTTTGACACCTTCAAGGTCAGAGCTGCTAGGGCTACCTATCGGTTGTGGCATCTGAAAGGCGACGACAGGAGTCTCGCTTGGAACAATTGGCGATTCTTCTAAAGGCGCTGGAGGATTAAATGCAGGGGCGGGTGCTGGTACGGGCGCAGGAGTCTCTTCAAACAGCATGCCAGTATTTGAGTTTGGATCGTCTGGAAGAACGCCAGCAAGTGCTTTTGCAAGTTCTTGGTCGTCGCTAATTGGTTGTGTCGTTGTATCTTGCGGAGTAATATCCATGGCCCACCTCGAATAAAATTGTTATGCTTACTTAAAAATACTGTATCATAGATGTAGATTGGTGGGAATACTATGACAGATATACTGGACAATATTAATGTGCTAAGCCAAAGGGACCCAGAAGGGGCTTTGGCGATTGTTGCGGCTCAATATAATCAAGCTGCGTTTAATGCTGAGGTGCTAAGTGCTGAGCATGATGAGCGCGAAATTACTTCGTTAGTTGTGACCGGCATGGGCGGCTCGGCTTTAGCTGCGTTGCTTGTGAAAGTTCTATACCAAGCGAAACTAACAATTCCTTTAGATATTGTTCGTGGCTACGACTTACCTGGCTACGTGAACGCTCATACGCTTGTTATTGCCAGCAGTTATTCTGGAAACACCGAAGAGACACTCTCTGCGTTATCTCAAGCACAGCAAAAGGACTCTCAGCTTGCCATTATCGCTTCAGGTGGTACATTGATTGAGATTGCTGACCAAGAGGGGATTGCTCATGTACGTTTGCCTTCTGGTGTTCAGCCACGAATGGCGATGCTTTATAACCTTCGCGGGCTTTTGGCGCTTCTTGGAACTTTCGGCATTGTTGGCACGGAAGAATACGAAGAAGTCGAAAAACTATCTGGTTGGCTTGAGCAGGAAAGTGCGAATTGGCTACCTGAAGTTCCGACAACTGAAAACTATGCAAAGCAACTAGCTCTCGAAGCGGTTGGTAAGACACCTGTATTTTATGGCGGCGCCTTTACTGCACCTTTGGCATATAAGTGGAAGATTAGCTGGAACGAGACCGCCAAAAACGTCGCATTCTGGAACGAGTATTCTGAATTTAACCACAACGAATTTATGGGATGGGCGTCGCACCCGGTTGAGAAACCGTTTGCTGTTTTTGACCTTTTGAGTTCATTTGAACGACCACGAATTTTACAGCGCTTTGAGTTAACCGATAAATTACTTAGCGGTAAGCGACCAGCTGCTAAAAGCATTCACCTCAAGGGCGAGACTCCTTTAGCTCAGCTTTTGTGGGGAGCTATTTTGGCCGACTTCGCAAGTACCTACACTGCTGTTTTGAACGGTGTCGACCCAACACCCGTCGTATTAATTGAGAAGCTGAAACAAGAACTAGCAGACGACCCTCGTTAAACTTGTATCAATCGTACTGTCGTAACGATACAATAGGATCTTTGCGCGCTGCGCGAATTGCCGGATAAAGCCCGAACACTGTCCCGATTACGAGAGAGACAGCAAGTGCGATACCGGCAATTTCCCAATTGAATACGGGATCAAAGGTGAGGAATGTGCTAACAAAGAAGGCGAGAATATAACCGACAATGTAGCCGGTGATACCACCGCCGATACTGAGGGCGAGTGATTCAATTAAGAACTGTGAAACGATATCGCCGTTGGTAGCTCCAAGGGCTTTTCGTATGCCAATTTCGCGTGTGCGCTCCGCGACACTTACTAGCATAATATTCATGATGCCGACGCCGCCAACGATGAGCGATATGGCTGCAATTGCGACCGAAACTCCAGCCAGGGCAGTAAATATGCTGCTTGTTGGCTGAGCGATTTCATTGCCCGAAAGCACGGTAAAATCAGCTTGGCCAAAATGATTTTTTAGCAATGCCTTGTTGATGTTCGTAATGATGCCACTTAAATGTTCAACTGATTGACTCTGCACGTTGATTTGTTGAATTTGCGAAGTACCTTGAATAAGGTCGCGTCCATCTTCAAGGTCGATAATCACAGCATTGTCAAAGTCGACTGAGTTGTAATTGATAGGGTTGTTAGTCCGCTTTAAAATACCGATGATGGTAAACGGCTGCCCTTTTACGGTAACTGTCTTACCAATTGATTGTTCGGTGCCAAAAAGGTCGATGGAGAGCTGTGGGCCAATTACGGCCGTTGAACCACTCAGGGATGGGTCGAGAAATTGCCCGTCGGAAACCTCAAGGTTGCTGATTTGCTCAAGGTTGGGCGTGGTTGCTAAAATTTGAGTGCTTGGTGAGCCCTGAGATACTCCACTAACCGAGCCGCCAAGTATTATAAGGGGCGCTACAGCTTCAACGTGACTAATTTTTTCGATTGATTTAATATCAACTTCGCTTAAGCTACTGGCGGAATATTGTTGGCCAACTGGAAGTTGAACAATTCCGCTTAGTACACCGTCTGAATGGGCGCCCGGTCGAATGACTGCAATGTTTCCGCCGAGTGAGTCAACTTGATCAATGACAATTTTACTTGCCCCTGCGCTTAGTGCGAAGATCGTTGTAATACTTGCAACGCCAATGGTAACTCCAAGCATTGTAAGGACACTGCGCATGCGGCTACTGGCGATTGACTGCCGAGCGATGTGAATGTGATTTGCAAAAAGAATCTTCATTATTTTTTAAGCTTTCTTTTGAGGGCTGCTTTACTGTTATTTTTTGGTTTTGCAACATTGTTCAATGGTTTTTTGATATTCAGTCGTGATTGTACGGGAAGGCGGAAGGTGTCGGTGTCCACTTGCCCGTCAAGCATGGTGATGACGCGACTGGCGTAGGTTGTGAGGTCTGGATTGTGTGTAACCATGATAATAGTGTTGCCTAGTTTATGAAGGTCGGAAAGCTCCTCCATGATAATATGACTCGCTCGTGAGTCGAGGTTGCCAGTAGGCTCGTCAGCCAGGATTATAGCAGGGTCATTCACTAATGCACGCGCAATTGCTACTCGCTGTGTTTGCCCACCAGATAGCTGGTTTGGCATGTAAAACTCGCGTTCGCCAAGGTGAAAGCTTTTGAGCATTGCACTGGCTTTGTGCTGACGGGCGAGTTTAGGCATCCCTTTGTATATGAGCGGCAGCGCGACGTTATCGATAACGTTCAGCCGCGATACAAGGTTGAAACTCTGAAACACAAACCCAATTTGCTGGCTACGTATATGAGCGCGCCGCTTTGCCGACAGGTCGGCAATTGATTTTCCGTCTAGCTCATATTCGCCTTCGATATGACTATCGAGAAGGCCCAGCACGTTAAGGAGTGTTGTCTTCCCACATCCACTCGGCCCCATAATGGCAATAAATTCGCCTTTTTGAATAGTCAAATCGATACCATCAAGCGCATAATGCTCGGCATCACCAAGACCAAAGCGCTTTTTAAGCTGTTTCAAAACTATAACTGGCGGGGTTTTTAAATCAGACATTACTTCATAGTATGAGAGGGATTTGCTAAAACAGCAACTACTTGTTTGCCGTGTTAATAACAATGGGTTGTGGAATGGTGGTTTTTCTCTACAATAAGGACGTCTGGAGAGGTGGCCGAGTGGTTGAAGGCGCACGCTTGGAAAGCGTGTATGGCGGCAACGTTATCGCAGGTTCGAATCCTGTTCTCTCCGCCAAATTTTAATCCGATTGTGCACATTCATAATGCAGCCGCTCGGCAGGCATGAAATTATCTGAATATGCAGTCTTTGTTGATGAATTCGAAAGTGTCTTCATGGAAAATGGTGTATTGTTATCACGACTGTATGCCAGTATGTAGTTTCCTCGAACCGTTTCGTTACCCGATTGAGTCTCCCAGAAAGCATTCGGTAAATATGGACGGTATACTGCATCTATTGTGGCTAATAATTCTCGGCAATCACCCTGCATGCCAGCGATGACATTCATAATAACCATGCCGTCGGTTTTTAATGAAGTATTAATTTGTTGGCCGTATTCTCTGGTGATTAGGGAGAAGGGCATATAGCTATCTCCATATACATCAACAAAAATAACATCGTATTTATTTTCATTGGTGTTTATAAAGGCGCGTGCGTCTTCAAAGATAAGGTTTACATTTTCATGGTCTTCGTACGCAAAATATTCTTTTGAGATACCTTCAAGTGCCGGGTCGATTTCGACGACGTCGATGGTTGCGTTGGGTAGCCGTTCCGCTAATGCGGCAGGCAAGGTAAAGGCACCTCCACCAAGAACCAGCACGCGCCCTGGATTTTGGGCCTCTATAAGTTGGGCTGCATAGTTGGTATACCAGAACACCAGGTCGTTACTGCTTCCGCCAGTATATACTGCCGATTGTATACCGCCTGGGCCGGTAGCTAGGGCAGTGATCGGCTCCGAGTTGTATGTCATTTTGCTGACGGTATAGTGTGCTGAAGGGCTGTCTATTTGTGCAAGGATTCCGCTTCCTTTAGAAATAGGCACAAGCATAATGCCTACAATGATGACACTAGCGACAGTTCTTTGTGTTAAAAATTGCTTTGGAGCTAAAAGCCAACTTGAAAGTATTAAACAGAGCACGACGATAATAAGTGTTTCTTTAGAGCCAATATAGCTAAATAGTACAAAGCCGGTGATAAATGTTCCAGCGATTCCACCAATCGAGTTAAGTGCGCTGAGGTTTGCTACTGACTCACCGGCGGTTTTGAGTTCTTTAATATTGAGCTTTGCCAAATAAGGGCTAATTAAGCCAAGTACAAAACTTGTTGGTGCAAATAGAAACAGTGAGGCGACGACGCCCTGTAGGCGTGTGTCTTCGATTGATTGGGCAACCCATTGAAGAGTAGAGGGGTAAGAGAGTGCGGTGAGTACGACACAAGCTGCAGTGACGAGGCACAACAATGCAACGTCAACTGGTTTTTGGCGTGCATCGGCAAGTTTTCCTCCAAGCCAATAGCCAATACTTAACGAGGCGATAATAATACCGATGACGCTTGTCCATACATATATAGAGCTACCAATAGTAGGGGCGAGTAGGCGCGCGGCTACTAACTCGTATGCCATTAATGAGAAACCTGTTAAGAACGAAATGATACCTAGGTGGTGTACTTTGTTGAATAAATTAAACTTCATGTATGTAAGTATACAAGACAATGCAAATAGTTTTAAAACACCACATCTAGCGTTGTAAATAACAAACACTCCGCTACCTGTAGGATCTAAAGTGTTAATGCTCGCATAATAGCCATGTAGTTAAAAAAACCCGTCAAAATGCTTGAAAAACTACATATAGGGGCTTATAGTCATCACTAAGCACTACAAAACGTAGTGGATTAAAAATACACATGAGGCAAGGAGGAGAAAAATACCGACTCCAATCGGTTTCTTCTTGCACCCCCGCATATAAGCTGGGGTACCTGGGGAGGTGTCATGAATCAATCAAAAAAGGGGATATAGGGGAAAATGACAAATATTACTGTGGTCAAACGTGATGGTTCACGCGAAGCATACGACGCCAATAAAATTAACTTGGCGCTCGTTAAAGCTAGCGAAGGGCTTGAAGACCAAATCTCAAAGGTTGTTGAGGTCGCCTCACAACTACAACTTACATTGTTTGATGGCATTACCAGCGAACAGCTCGATGAAGCGGTTATCCAAACTGCTCTTCAGAATGTAAAAGACGACCCAGACTACGACAAGATCGCTGCTCGTTTACTTTTAAAGAACTTATACAAGAATATTCTTGGCGACTACAATACAGCCGATGAATTGAAAAAAATGCACGAGAAAAAGTTTACAGCTTTCTTGAAGGACAACGTTAAAGAAGGTCTCCTGGACAAGCGTTTGACTGATGGCCGTTTCGACCTCGTTGCGCTTTCTAAAGCACTCGACCCAAGTAAAGATGACCTATCTAAGTTCCTTGGTGTTATCACCAACAAAAACCGTTACGCACTTCGCAAGGGCAGTGGCGAACCAATTGAGGTTCCTCAATTTACCCACATGCGTATTGCCATGGGCTTGTCACTTAACGACACCGACCCTACAAAAGCTGCTTTAGATTTCTACACCCACATGAGCAATCTCGATTACGTACCTGGTGGTTCAACTCGCGTAAACGCTGGTGGTGCCTTCCCTCAACTTTCTAACTGTTTCCTTATGAACGTTGATGACGATATGGAATCAATCGCTCGTAGTGTCCGCGACACTATGTTTATCGCTAAAGGTACCGGCGGCATTGGTATTGGCTTTACGAAGCTGCGTGCTTCAGGAAGCCCGGTTAAAACAACCAACACTGAAAGTACTGGCCCTATCCCATTCATGAAAATGATCGACACTGCTTTGTTCGCAGTAAGTCGTAAGGGCAAAAAAGCTGGAGCAGCCGCACTTTACATGGAAAACTGGCACCTTAACTTCCCACAGTTCCTCGATCTTAAGGCAAACTCAGGCGACCCTTATCTGCGTACCCGTTTTGCCGACACGGCAACATTTATTAGTGACGAATTTATGCGCCGCGTTGAAAAAGACCAAGACTGGTACTTGTTTGATCCAGCTGAAACGATGGACCTCACCGAACTATACGGTGACGAATTCTCGAAGCGTTACAAAGAATATACAAAAATGGCTGATGAAGGCAAAATGCGTCGATTTGAAAAAACCTCTGCGCGCCAACAATTCCGCCAAATTCTTATTCAGCTCCAAGCAACCAGCCACCCATGGCTTACCTGGAAAGACACTATCAATGTCCGTGCGTTAAACAACAACACTGGTACGATCCACATCTCAAACCTTTGTACTGAAATTACACTGCCACAAGACAACGACAATATCGCTGTTTGTAACCTAGTAAGTATCAACCTGAGTGCTCACCTTAAAGATGACAAGACTTGGGACTGGGAACGGCTTGAATCAAGCTCACGCAGTGCTATACGTCAACTCGACAACCTTGTTGATATTACTGAACTTCCAGTGCCGCAAGCTATGAATGCTAACAGCGCAACCCGTGCGCTTGGTCTGGGCTTCATGGGCTTCAGCGATGTAATTGAAAAGCTTGGTTTTAGCTACGAATCTGAAGAAGCGTATGATCTCGTTGATCAACTTACTGAATACATTAGTTTCCACGCAATTGATGAATCAGCGAACCTCGCTAAGAAGCTTGGAAGCTACCCTAACTTCAAGGGTAGCGGCTGGAACCAGGGAATCTTGCCAATCGACACACTCGATACTTTGGCTGACAGCCGTAAGGTTAAGGTGAACGTTAACCGTACCACTCGCCTTGATTGGGAAGCGCTTCGACCAAAAGTCAAAAAGGGTATGCGTAACGCAACACTAATGGCGATTGCTCCAACCGCGAACATTGCACACATCGCTGGAACAACTCCTGGTATCGACCCACAATTCTCGCAAATTTTTAGTCGCTCTACTTTGAACGGTAAGTTCCTAGAAGTAAACGAAAACTTGGTTCGTGACCTAAAGCGATTGAAGCTTTGGGAGGAAGTCAAAGACGACCTGCTTATTAACCAAGGTGACATTCAAGGTATCGATGTTATCCCAGACGAAATTAAGGCTGTATACAAGACAAGCTTCCAATTGTCTCCATATGCCTTCATCGAAGTTGCTGCTCGGGCACAAAAATGGGTTGACCAAGCGATTAGCCGTAACATGTACCTGGATACCCGCGACATTGACGAGTACGAAAAAATTTACATCGAAGCTTGGAAGCGCGGCCTAAAGACTACGTACTACCTGCACGTAAAGCCACGGCACCAATCTGAGCAGACGACCGTTAAATCTAACAAAGCCGAAAAGATCCAACAACAAAGCTCGGGCAAAGTTGGTTTCGGATTCGCGAAAAGATAACTAAAAAGATAACAAGAAGGGAGTGGGGCGATGGTTCTGAAGACAAGCATAGTACCGCATCTAACCGAAGAAGTTTTTGATGAGAGGGATCGCGAAGAGATTCACCGAATCATCGCCGACCTTCGACAAACATATTTCGAACGGCATACCGAAGCACTTTCGAATTTTCATAAGATCGAACGAGAGTCTAACCGGGCACTGCACGAAGTAACCCGTATCGAAAAACACATTGAACGAATTGATGATTTTTGTAAGAAAAATGACATACCAGTTAACACTAATTACCTAAAAGAAGACTAAGGAGAACAATCATGGCAGATACAACTAACGATCACCCGGGTGGAATTCTAGGCACTGGCCTTCGCGATGGCCTTCAACTTAAGCCAATCCGTTACCAATGGGCGTACGACCTGTACACTCAAGCGGTCGCGAATACATGGTTTCCAAATGAAGTGCAATTAGCTTCAGACTTAGGCGACTTTGAAAAACTTACGGAAGAAGAGAAGCACGCGCTTAAGACGGTTATTAGCTACCTTAACCCGAACGAACTTCTTATCAACAAATCACTTGCGTTTGGTATTTACCCTTACGTAAATGCTGCTGAAGCGCACATCTACCTTTCAAAGCAGATGTGGGAAGAAGCAAATCATTTCATGACTTTTGAATACATTATTGAAACCTTTCCTTTTGACCGTGAAGAAATTTACGCAGCTGGTACTGGCAAGAAATCATTGGCCGACAAAGCCGCTTTCCAGAACAAGTACCTAGGTAAAATGTTGAATGGTAATGTTGACATTGAAACAACAGAAGGCAAAAAAGACTTTGTTCGCAGCCTTGTTGCGTACAACATTGTACTTGAAGGCATCTGGTTCTACAGTGGCTTCATGGTTGGAATGAGCTTCCGTCAACGAAACTTACTCCGTAACGTTGGTAGCCTTTTGGACTGGATTACTCGCGATGAGAATCTACACCTTACCTTCGGTATTAACTTACTTCTTACTGTTATGGAAGAAAACCCTGACCTCCAAACTCAAGAATTCGCCGCAGAAATTCGTGGGCTTATTCTTGAAGCGGTTGAATTGGAGCGAGCATACAACAACGACATGCTACCAAAGGGCATCCTTGGCCTTAACGCAGATTACGTAAACCAGTACGTTATGCACATGACCGACCGTCGCCTGGAAGAACTTGGCTTTGAACCTGAATACAATGTTTCAAACCCAGCGAAGTGGATGGCAGCAGCTAACGACACGCTCGAACTGGTGAACTTCTTTGAGAGTACCAACACTAGTTACGAAGTGAACGGCGGAAAGTAACGCCATGAACGACGAAGCACGAACGATTCTTTCAGAAAACATTCTTGGTACAGTCGCAACAATTAACGAAGATGGCTCGCCGTGGGCGTCACCTATACACGTATTCTCTGACGACGAGGCGGTTTACTGGTTTTCGCTTGAAGACAAGTTACACTCACAAAACGTCGAGCGTGACCCGCGCGTCAGCCTGACAGTTTTCTCGCCCGACCTAAGCCAAGGGCCTAAGGGCGTGTATGTTAACGGCAAGGCGACCAAGCTTGATGACGATGCTACAACGGCTGCTAAACAACTTATTGTGGCGAAAATTGGTAAAATTCCACCTCATTTCGAATATGCTACCGGCTATAAGCTTGCCTTAGGGCAACTTAACAGTAGTAAATCGACCGGAAACTGTTGGTATTTTTACACTGAAAATGTATAGACAAGCGCTATATGTGGCGTATACTAATAAACATAACCACTACAAAATAATTGAATAACATTACAGGGGAATAACAAACATGAACGCATCAACAATTATCTCAGACGAAATGAGCCTCGACGAAAAGCTAGCTGCAATCGACGCTGCTATGGCGAATGCGCAAGCTCAAGCAAGCGATGACGCTAAGGCTCGTGGCATGTTTGCCGCTCCTCTTGACCCAGCAGATCTTACTATGTGTGAAGGCTGCCAGTAGTCCCGTAAAGCCATTCTAGGTTAGAAAGAACCCCGGGATTTCTCCCGGGGTTTTTCGTACTACTTGGTTTAGATTGATGCCGTAAAGCGGGCTTCATCTTCTCGAAGGTCGGCGTAGTAGTCGGAAACCCAAAGGGCATTCCACTCCTGGTCGCGACGGATTCGCTGGCGAACCGCGTCGA
>Ga0247810_10000349_pt1 | contig 58909 bp, 57 predicted proteins | sample UWRJL119311C1_FD_179918 | JGI IMG/M metagenome (GOLD analysis project Ga0247810, IMG submission 179918) | Plant litter microbial communities from Arlington Agricultural Research Station in Wisconsin, United States - UWRJ-L119-311C-1 | ecosystem: Environmental > Terrestrial > Plant litter >...
TACATACGACCATAGACTGAGGAGAATTGGGCATCCCGTCCGCTCTGCCATACACAAGCCTCAGATCGGTAGACTAGTAGTTGGGTGGGTGACCACCAGCGAATCCCTACTGTTGTATGTTTTTATTTTTTTTTGTGCGTGGGCTTTTTGAATGCGTCATGTGGTTGTTGTTGATAGAGGAAGGGAGAGCGAGCCTAGCTAACTAAGTTAATCCCCCGACCACTGTTTTGTCAAGCAAAAGTTGTGAAAGCTAAGTGACAAGTATGTATTTATGTAACTCAAATTAAGCAGTCTTATTGAACGCTGCAGCCTCAAACAGGGGGATGGGGAAAAGCTGGTACGCGATAGATAGCCTTCAAGAATTACTTTTTGAGGCAGATATACTGCTCATCAAGTAGCACAACAACGACATGTGAACTTGCAATGCTCGATACGAAATGGTCACTCCTTGGTTTCTCTCAATGTTCCCAGAACTTCACCATATATCGACTAACAGATACCCGTGAAGCCCATCCCACAAGCCCGGCGGCCGCCTCAAGAGGTTCGAATTCGCGGCGACGGAATTATTTGCTACGGCAAAGCCAACACACTCGATCTAATCACGAGGGAAGTAGTAAATAGTCGTGTTGCTGAGCTTTAAGATTCAGGACAACTTTATTTCGACAGTAGAGAAATTCAAGTTGAAGCACTGTTATCATAGATAGTGAAAAGCTCAGGCAATCAATTTGTTGCACATTGTTTTGAGCTATGGCTTACGAGCATTAGACAGGCGTTTTCGCACACATTAAACGTACGAGAAACGATTGAACAGCTGCGGGCCAGTTTCTGTGAGATGCTTGTTAATGTGACACTTATCCTACATATTCATTAAGTTCCAAGGAAAGCCTCGAAGATTTTATCACCCTCCTCTGGCGTCACTGCAAGTTCTAACATCTCCAATGCTAAGCCCTGAATATCTGGTGCAATGCCCCTTTCCAGCACTAACTCATCGTCGGAGAAATTCAAGCGCGCTAGTGCGAGGAGGTACTTTTGTGGACCACCGTTAATCTGTGATAGCTTTTGCTGCATGTTAATATTTGGATGCTTTGTGACAAGGTGATATAGCAGGCGAGTGGCCTGGGTAATGATCAGGCTGCTAATGAATTCAAGTTAATATATACAATAGGCTCCCGCTTATAGAGATAGCTTACCTGGACTCATGATCGGCACCGTAGTCGTAAAGAGTATCCAGAGTATCACTCATTAAGCAGACAAGGCGGCCCAATGTGGTCTGGTGCTGTGCCAATGCCGCACTAGCAAAAGGGCTTCTTGTCATGCTCGTTAACAATTGCAAGCAACCAAGTCTCAACGGGAGTAATATCTCAGTGCCAAGTCTAACATCAACAGTTGGCTGAAAAGGGACTTGAAAAAGTGGATATGTAAGGCGATCAATGATGTATACGGCATCGAGAGATTGTTTACTTGGATCAATGTTGCCAAACGTATCTCGTAATATACTCGTGTTAAGGATCTTCAACATCAGATGAAAATGTTCAGTGGGTTGGTTTTGGCTCAAGCACAAGAGCACAAAGTCTAAGCGCATAAGACGCCAGAACCGAGTGATGTGCTCCACGTCCATCATACAACCCAGAGCTGTGATATGAAGCACATTGAGGTATGATGGGACATCAATTACTTTGTCATAACCTTCTAAGGGCCTCCTGTAGAATCTAGGAATGACTACTTTATCAACAGTTGTTTGGAGCAGTGGAAGCAGACTGTCAATGACATGCGGCGAAATTGCGATGGTTTTAAGTTCCAATGCAAAAGCTAACCAGTCGATGAGGAGAAACAGAGGATGAAGCTGACTAGTGCATTAGTATAGCGATATATTGGACGCACAATGGAAAGAAGCATAGTCCATACATATTTTTCATCAAAACACTTGGCCCAAACAGAAATTAGCAACTCACAAAACTCCACAGGAAGTTCTGTTATGTGCTTTTTAAGACCAAGGGTTGGGATCTTTCCCAATATGACCGCGGCGAGAGACTCTTCGTTGGATGAAGGTAACGTGTGCTTAGCTAAGGCCTCGATAGTCCGTAGTTGTCCATTACTTGGGCGGTGGTCCAACATTGTCCCAATAAACTTGTAATATTAGCACAATCCTACTCAGTGTATGGGATACATACATCGAAGCGGTCGTCTTGTATTTCTAGCTTAGCTATGAAGCCTCCATCTAGCATATATGACTTTGAATGGGACTGTTCTGGAACATCGTCAATTTGAACGTCCAACGCAGCTGCAGGGCTATCGGTGGCTTTCCTTTTGCGTTTAACAGATTTTGCTGGAGTGCCGACCCGTGAGCGAAATTTGGATGGAGACAATTTTGACGGGGAGAGCAGCTCAATCTCATCGTCATCGAAGCCATCTCGATGTGGGAGAGTTTTCTTCTTCTTTGGAGTGGTATTGGAAATCTTACTTTCCCTAGCCCTCAGTCTCCCAACTCTAGCAGATTCTGCTAGATCTTGTTTTACAAAATCCCTCTCTGTGGCTGCATTATTGGCTGCAATGCGTGCAGCATCTAGTTCTTTTTTCTGCTTTGATAATCTGTCTTCGCTGATTTTGCGCAGTGCATTAAGCTCTCGCTCGTGTTCTTTCGACTCTTTCTCTTGCTTACTCCGCACAATTGCAACTTCTCCTGACTTCGCATTGAGATTCTGTTCGAGTAATCTGTTCTTCTGTTGTAGCTAGGTGACAGTTAGCATGATCTAATAAGAAACAAAGGTGAGGATGCTATTACCTCTTCGAACTGCCTCAGCAACTCTGCAGGATTATCCAAGGCTGGAAATAGCTGGCTACCCTGACTCAAATTTGGTGAAACCCCTCTTTGTGATTGAGGCGGATTGTTGGTGCGTGTTGGAGGTTGAAAAAGAGGAACACTAGGCCTGGCGCGATTGTTTAGACTGTCATGGCTTTGGGGTTGAGTTGATCCATGCTGTGTCCTAGGAGCATACTGGGACCTCGGCGGGCGAGAAATATGCTGAGCGAGACTTGGTATAATAGCGGGGGTGCTTCGAGACTCATCAACCACTACAGCATCGTCTAAGTCTTCATCATCAAAATCATCGCCATAATCAGAAGATGGAGCAGTGGCCCGGTTTGTCTGACCTGACGGTTGTGCTATTGGTTGCGTACTCGTACAGGCCGCTTGGGTAGACTGTATGGCGTTATTTTCGAGCTCCGTGAGAGCATTAAGAGGAAGATCGTCTAGGTCGTCGTCGGAGAAGTTATTTTCTCCATCCGCATACGAAGGCATGGCAATGTATTGCAATCACGGTAACAGTTGCAAATCATGATTGAGCAAGCATCAGATAGAGTGTGCAAGGTTGGTGCTAAATCAAGAGGTGCTACTTTGTCCCAAAATGCGCGATCTGCTTCTGGCGTTTTCTGAAGTTATTCCCAACACCCTTTAACGCGTGTGCACGCGGTCTCAAGACGATGCGGCCGTCGGCTCCCGCTCTCGGCACGGAACCTTAATTTTCCGCTTGACAGAGCAAAGCGCTCAGCCACAGGTAGAAAAGATCGTCACTATTAGACTTTCGGGATTAATTGACACCCTTTGGATTTTCTCATCGACCGTGATAGTATTCTGGTCCTGGTTCCGGTCCATCTCCAGCATTTCACATAATTCTGTCAAGCTCCCCACAAATCACTAAATTTCAGACTGGACCTAGCCAGCTATAAGGAGTAGCAGCCCATCCGAGCACAGCAGAGCACCTCGCGAAGCATAGCACAACACGACACGACACGAAAACCGCGACGCCCAACCTATAGCTCATAGCCACAGTGCTGTTGAATCGACCGAGCGACACACACTTCTGACTCTCCAGCTCTTTCATTCCCCGTACAAAGCATCTATCTGCCAACCTTTCTCAAGGCGGCAGGCGTTGAATCAAGTCGTGAGTGATACTGGCGAATACGTCTCACGCTTGGCAGCCCAAGACGACGTCACCCACCTCTGCGACTAAAACATTTCTCCCATCGACACTTCATCCTGCCGAACATAAGAACCTACCAGTTCATTCCAGTCCCTGCTTTTTATAATGGCTAAATCCCGTCGCGGGGTCAAGTTCCCTCATAGAAGTAGTGCGAACAGCCAGGACGGACGAAGGAGTAGCTTTTCAGATATCAGCGAGGCAGCATCAGAGCCAAGCTCTCCAATACTGAAGGATGCAAAAGATAAATTGCTGCATGTAAGAGAACATGCTTTATGCGGCTCAGAGCGCTTTGCTAATTCAACCTTTCCAGCCTCCACCAGCCGAGCCATCCGAATATGAAAAGAAAAAGCAGACCTTCATTACTCGATCGATATGGACCTTTGTAATGATAGGCGCCTTCTTTGCGTCAATGTTCATGGGCCACATCTACATCATAGCTATTGTAACAGCAATACAGATCATATCTTTCAAGGAGGTGATAGCTATTGCCAACGTTCCTAGTCGGGCTAGGCGGCTACGATTTACAAAGGCATTGAATTGGTATTGGCTCGCGACAACCATGTATTTTCTATACGGAGAGAGTGTCATCTACTATTTCAAGCATATTGTGCTAGTGGACAAAGTCCTCTTGCCATTTGCAACCCATCATCGTTTTATCAGCTTCATGCTCTACACCATTGGTACAAATTCCAAACGTGAATCGCGATGTATAAGCTAACAGAGTCTAGGATTTGTCTTTTTTGTTGCATCCCTTCAAGCTGGACATTACCGATTCCAGTTCACACAGTTTGCATGGACACACATGGCCTTGTACCTAATTGTAGTGCAAGCGCACTTTATTATGAATAACGTCTTTGAGGGCATGATTTGGTTCTTCCTCCCAGTGTCATTGGTTATCTGTAATGATATCTTTGCTTATCTGTGTGGAATCACTTTTGGCCGAACGCAACTCATCAAGCTGTCCCCCAAAAAGACAGTTGAGGGTTTCGTAGGAGCATGGGTCCTTACGATAATATTTGGAGTGGGAATGACTAATCTGCTAATGCGCTACAAGTATTTTATATGCCCTGTTAATGTATGTTATCTTGCGGTAGATATTTCATTCAGCATTTCTAACCTACGTAGGACCTTGGTGCGAACATCTTCACGAGTCTGGAATGTACGCCAAATCCGGTCTTCATCTCTCACCTTTATCAACTCCCTATCTGGTTTCCCTACTTCAAAACAGTATCCATGGCGCCTATGCAGGGTCATATTCTTGTTTTCGGTACCTTTGCTTCTCTGATTGCGCCGTTTGGTGGGTTTTTTGCCTCGGGCCTCAAGCGCACGTTCAACATTAAGGATTTCGGTGACAGCATCCCTGGGCATGGAGGCATTACGGACAGGATGGATTGCCAATTTATCATGGGATTTTTCGCCTACATGTACTTCCATAGTTTCATCGCCGTGAACAAGGCGAGCTTAGGTAGTGTAATTGAGACGGTTATTACGGGGCTCACGCCCGAGGAGCAGATGGAACTGGTAAAAGGTATCAGCAAGCACCTGGTGAACCAAGGTGTTATAACTGAGGGAGTAAGTTTTTCTTCATTGTCGTTGCCTTCATTAGAAAAAATCTAATCCTCGCCAGGTCCTAGACTGCCTTAACGTAGTGGTGCAGCGGAGATGAGCAAAATTGCCACGTTTACAATCTCAGCAGGATAAGCTTTGTGCTGCAGGCTGTCCAGCACCTGAGGTTGCTTGTATAATTCCTTGTCTTCGTGTGGTCATCGATACTTGGGTGTTAAGTCATACTGGAGCTCTGAGTCACAAAAGTAATGAGAACCACTTTGTAGAACGAGCATGGTGTGCTATCTGTTTTCGGTTTTCTTTTTATACCACTCTAAGCAATTCACTCCAAGCAATTGTGACTATACCCTCATCTGGTGCCCTTTTTTGTTGATGAATTCAGTTACTCTTCTGTGATATTAGTTGACAATGCTCCATACATGTTGCACTTCAACCTTAATTTTGGTATACTTATTTCAAATTATTACTCTACTCTAGTAGAACTGAATCTTTCTAACTCTTTAAATTCCTCCATAGCAGATTTATAGCTCTCAAACCCTCTGCGGTCCACACTCAAAGTCCATGAATCTGATTAACTTTGACAACACTTTGCTCATATGTTCAGTCAGCGAAATCGCTCATTAGAAAGAACCACTACTCAGCTCATGTACACTGGCCGTAGTATCCATTAATAACTCCGATATGGAGAGGATTGTTATTTGGGGGTTGCTATAAATGGAGCCGATTCTTAGCCCTTGATCGATCAGAGGCTGAACCAAACCCAGTATACTTTTATTACATGTCATCCCATCAAACTAAGTATGACTCTAGGCTTTAGACTGTAACCTGGACAAATAATCTTGAAGTGGACGTGGGCTTATGGATCACATGATATGTTAGCCCCCAGTCGCCCAGAATCTAGTACTTCACGATTGATTCGTAATCTACGACAGCCTCTAGATTGTATCCTCCAATCATCATCCATTTCACTAATCAGCGATAAATCAGCAGTTACCAGATTGATCTAGGCGTAGCTGCCATATACTCTAGAGCACATCGTCGCTGTTTTCAATATGAATGTAGTAGACAATACGACGCAACGTTCACAGATGTCACTAGCTGTATGTTTTCGATGTAAAAGTCGCAAGAAGAAATGCGATAAAGCACTGCCAAGTTGCTCAAGGTGTACAAGGTAGGCGATCTTATACATATTTTCAAACAGGCATTGATTAACCTGTTCGAAAGGCTTCATGTAGGATGCCAATACCAGTCACCTACAGTTTATGACCTTGCGCCTTACTCCGAACTAGTCAATTATCCCAAAAGCAACCAAGGACACCCAAATATTGACGCTGATTTGAAACACGAGTTTCCAGTCACACCTCCCTTCATTAGAACTCAAATTGAGTCGATGATGGCATCAAGGGGATCAATTATCACTAACATCGACCAGCAATTTACCGACCAAATGTTTGTTGTCTCGAACAGGGATGAAGAAAATATATATACATCCTGCTCTAGGTACTTCACCACCATTCACGAATGGTATCAAATCATTGTCAGAGAAGACTTTTTAAGGAGACTTGAAAATTTACGAATTTCTGCGAACGCCGATTTTTCCAGTTTAGTCCTTAACGTCTATTTCCTCAGCCAAATGTACCGAGAGCCTTTGCGCCACCACGGTGAACTTGAGCAATTGTACCACGAAGCTAAAAGTATGCACTTCTTTTTAGTGTCAGCAGGAAGAGCTTCTATTGAGCTCGTTCAAGCTGGACTTCTATTAGCACTTTACGAACACTCCCAGGCACTACATGATGCCACTTATCAGACAATTGGAGTTTGTGCGAGGATGGGGTATATTCTTGGCTTTCACAAGACGTTGTCTCCAAGTTACATTCCAATTGCCTCAGATATTGAGATATCTTACAGCCAGAGACTAGTTTGGTGGGGTATAATTATCCTCGAAAGGTAATTCCTTACCAATCATCACTTACCGCAGTATTACACAAGAGAGACATACTGTGTCGGAGCTTACTATGCACAGGATATCAACTTTAGAGCAACTCGACGCAAAGTTTCCATTTGCAATCCCAACGCCACTTCCTACCGACCTTTTACCTTCTCATGATAGACAACTAGCTCCCATCGGTTTATCCATAGATGATGCGGCAGCTGAAAGAGAAATACCCCACAGACTGAATTCTCACGCACGACTAGCCCAGAGTATCTTCCTGCTGAGCCATGTTATTGAATATGTTAATGCAACTAATCAAAACTCATTGCCGCATAATCCTGCTTGGCTAGACAAAAGCATAAGGTCATTCATGATGGCAGTTTTACAGGACGATTTAAAGAGTAACCACGGCCCGTACACTATTTCTTTGAGGTGATATTATTCTACGTTTTGAAAAGCTTCTAATTTACTGATATGGAGAAGTGCTCTTTTAATCCTTAACCAGCAACAGCTCGCAATGGAATCCCGTCACAGAAAAGATGACCAAGAATTATTTCTCGGATCGCAAGCAGCACTGGGTGTCAGATCAGTTCTAAGAATGGTCTTAGATGGCACAAGAGATTGTTTAAATCTCGCTAACCCACATACAGATCGTAGTCCAGTGTGGTGTTCCCATCGTATATTCAAAGCCGCAATACTTTGTATAGATCTTGGACATCGAGAAATGGAAAACGAAACGTGGAAAACAAAATTAATAGCTTTGAAAGCTATACTGAAGGCGGCAGAGCATAGGTGGAAGATCGCAGGTATAAATTGACTACTCCCTTATCTGCCCAGCAAATCACTGATAGTTCTAAGGAAAATACTTGAAAGATATTGAGATTGCAGAGTGGCGCCTAACCCAATCCCACAAACAAGCTGTCAATTCTTAATCTTGCTGGAATTTACAACATTTTGGCCTGAAGTTCCCCATACGCTTTAATGAAGACATCCTTATGTTCTGTCTTCCACTTTTCGGCTACGCTTTCGAGAAGCTTTCCAACCATTGCACCCTTCAGACCCGGACTCGTCATCTGCTGTGTGGGATCGGCATCAGGGAACGTCAACGAGACTCTAGTATCCACGACCTGAAGCCTCATTCCTCCTAGCGTTTTCGCCAAGCTATCACTTGCAGACATGCCACCTAAGATGCCATAACTGACAATCATAATCGGTTTGCCGATCCAAGCATGATAGAGATAATCGATGGCGTTTTTGGTGGCTCCTGGTAGACCAAAGTTCCACTCTGCGGTAACGAATATATATGCGTTATACTTTGCGATCTCAGCGCTCCAGACTTTACTATGCTCGTGAGCAAACTCTCCATGCGCAGGGACCATCGCAGGAAAGATAGCTTCGTCAAAAATAGGAAGATTGAAGGAGCCAATATCGACCAGGGAGAGATTTATCTTCGAGGAAGTTTCCTCGATTGTCGATTCTTCCAGTACAGACTTGACAAGAGCAGCTACTTGATCGCCAATACGGTTTGGACGAGTACTGCCAATGATGATAGCAACATCTTTGGGCGCCGGAGACATGATTGCGACAGATTCTAGAATGTGAATTATGGTGTTTGAGGATTTGAAGTGGAAAATTCGTTAGACTACAAAATAAAACTTTTGGTGTATTCTTCTGTAGGTTTCTGATAGAACAGCAACTACACGGGAAAATGAACCTCTTTATACTCTGTGGAGAATGAATAATAAACTATTCATCATGTATACTAAGGGCGGAGCCTACTACTTCTGACGCCTCCTCCCTTACATATCATGTCCACAGAGCTCCAGAGGATTTGATCTAGTACGAAGTCGAACGCTATTACCAATCGAATATCGCATTGACTTGCAATCACGCATTAAAAATGACCTCCAAGTTTCTAAGCAGCATACACACTTGACTAAGGGTGCAATCAATCTCTGCCAAGTCGGCTGCAAGAGCGGCTGCAGGAGCGGCGGCTGCACAGGCGGATGCACGGGCGGTGATTTATTCTCCACCTAAAAGTAGCATCTTTTACTAACAGATTTTAGGGCGGCCGAAGTATCTAATGATTTGACAATCAGTAGTCGACGACTTATTCTTCTGTGCTCCAGAAAACCAGGCGAATTTTACAATGGAATCTAGAGGTTGGTCATAATTTTGACTTGAGTCATGTTTTGTAAGCAAGCAAGTAAAACGTGCTAAGGGTTCGTAACATTGCTTAACAATCAATGAAATAATCTAAATATACATAGCAACAAGATTACTATATTTGTATCTGATATTGGTCAATTTCCGAATTTATTCTCTTCAGATCAACAGCCCTGACCCTTTTTGTTATTCTAATCTAGAAGCAAGTGAAGTATTTCGAATTTTCGCGCCCGAGTCGCTTAAAATCCACCTCGCCTATAGTTTTGTATTTTGGATATCCTGTGTGAGCTACAAATGAGGAACCTGATCCCGATCATGGTTCACGATTACTTTGATAAGACGAAATGAACTTTGAAGATGGAACTACCAGTGGTTGCAATTATTCGAGAATGGCACGATGGTTGATATAATGATAATGATGTCTAAACTAGCATCTTTTCTTAAAGACATTGTGAGTACCACTCATTCGAGTATGTGCAGGTATAAGGGCTGACACAATCTGTTGATCCTGACCAACCTTTACCGCCACACTGCATGTACTGTCCCGGAACGTTGGTATTGGTTGGGCTTGGCTCACTAACTTTCGACGAAGTGACCGTGGATACTCCTGAGGTTACGAAAGTTGGCTTTGTCGTAGACGAAGGGATGGGTGGTGTAGTAGGCGCAGGTAAAGATCCGCTTACTGCCCAGTAAACTACATAATTGAAGCCTTGGCCATCATAGAATGGACTCAAGTTGATGTTTACTCCATTGGCTGTAGCTGAAAAAGCTAAGCTCGAAGAGCTGGTGCGTTTCAGCGACGACAAAGACAGCGAGGGGTTTGCACTCAAAGATGTGCTTGCATAATTGCCGCAAAGAATAACAGGTCCGTACGCCACAGCGGCAACGGCATTATTATCATTGGCAGTAACAAGACGGAAGTTTAATGGAATGGTAACCGTAACGGTGTCACCCGTTGCCCATGTTCGCTGAATGGCGGCATATGTTCCTGGAGTAGTGTTGATGCCAGCGCTATTCCCATTGACTCTGATAACAACATTAGATGACCACGCTGGAATCCGGATACGCATTGTCCATGTGCCAGAACCACTGATCTGCAAAGTGGTCGTGTCGCTAACAGGATACGTTGTGACTTGAGTGATGGTTGTGCTTCGAGCGGACCAATTGAGTATTGATGGGGCAAAGAGATTGACATATAGTGAGGAAGAGTCATAGAAGTAGATAGAGTCAGCGAGTTTGGTGTTGGTTTCGATGCCAGTACCTTGACAGCACCAAAAGGATGCATAGTCTGTGCTCCAGGTTCCACCACCCCATGCAGGACCAACTCCTCTTTTACCCCCTGGATTCAAGGAGCTGAAGTAGGTGATGTGACCGTGATTGTCGGACGGATTCTGCTGTCCAATCAGGTGGTTCATTAACGTGCGTTCGTAATAGTCAAAGTACGTGGTTGAGCTTGGATTCGTCACCCATAGCTCACGGGTTAGCTTCAACATATTGTAGGAATTGCAGGCTTCTGCGGTGTCAGTTTTAAGATACGCAGCGATTGCATTTGGGGCATGGAAGTGCTCCGATTGGCTATTGCCGCCAATAGCATAGGTGTGTGAGTTGACCGTGAAAGTCCAGGCGTTCCGAGCAATTGATAGGTAGGTCATGTTGCCGCTAGCTTTAAACTCTCGGGCGGCACCTATCCACTTAGGAAGTTGTGTATTGGCGTGTAGTCCATTGAGCTGGTCCCTGTTGGAGGCTAGAGGCCCTAGAACTGCAGCGTGTTCAAAACGCTGAGCCACTTTCAGCCACTGAGAATTACCGGTCATGTAATAGATATCAGATAAGACCTCAGTCATACCACCAAATTCTGTATTTAAGACCTTTTGCATCTGAGCAGTGCTGAGTTTCGAAGTGCGCTTATCGACCCAGCCTGCAAGTGCTAATAGGACAGTCTTTGAATTACTGTCGCCGATATAGCGCCACACATCTAGAAGACCGGCAAGCGTTTTATGTATGGCATAATAAGGGACATTACCACTTGACAGCGTACCAGCCTCAAGTGCAGTAAAGTCGGACTCTGGAAAACCTGACAGATAACCCGCAGCAAACCCAGCAGCACCGTTGTTATTCTGGCACTTAAGAAGCTCAGCGACAAACTTTGTAGCCTGGCTAGCACATGTACTGTCATGTTGCTGAGCGTAGCATTGCGCCCATGCAGTGAGAAAATGGCCTTGGACATGACTCCGAAATGGGAATGATGGGGCATCCCATCCACCATTCGCAGTTGCCCCATTTGTTGACAATTTGTGGTTGGAGCGGAACACATAGAGCATGCGGTTGATATCAACAAATTTCAAGTATGAGGTTGTACGCACTTGGTTTTGTTGCCAACGGCCGCCGCTCAGTGTGACTTGGCTAAGATCGAAGGGGTACGCCAATACCCCTGAATCGACTACGACGGGCGTAGTCTGGGCACCAATTGTAGCAGAGAAAATGATTCCGGCGTATAAAAAAAGGGCAAAGAAGGAGTTGTGCCTCCAACGGCTGGGACTTTTGTAAAGAGGTCCCATTCTGGATTTTCTCGTTATGCCCTGAGACTTGATAAAGCAAATATGAACCGCAGGAAAAAGGTTGGCACTTGCCAGACAACTTTGTCTTTAAATAAGAAAAGATTTTGCTAATTTATCATAATGTACCATATAAATACCCAGGCGCACAACAAAGCCGGTCTTTCGGCAGGCAATATGAAGTCTGTCTTTTCCAGATCTAATTGTTCCGTTATCTGCGGGGGGTACGAAATGCCGGAGTCATGATTGGTTGAGAGGCTCCAGACCGGTAGAAGAGGAGCATCGTCGGCAAAAACTCTAATTGGTGGGGTCTCTTTCATTGTTTTTGAACACTTGCGGTTGAGTGCTCAAGTTCAGCTAAAGTTGCATGCATAACCTCCTACATCTTCCATTAGAGCGCTTCTATCTTTCTTTATATTGTATATATGAAAATTGTTGTAGATCGATAGTACAGGCACTAGAGAACGATTCGGTAATCGATGGGTGTGAGTTGGATGGAAATACTCCGTCTATGAAGTTACTCTTTTCAGCTCATTACAACACATTGAAAATGTTGTAACAACGACGCACTCTTTGAAATGGTCTTTGGAAATAGTTATCTGATTAGAGGCAGATTACAGTACTTTAAATTCTGTTCAGATTTGAGCCAATCACCGTGGATTATCATATTCCCCTCTCACTTATTACTACTCAAGCTTCGAGGATTACCCCGCAAGAGGTTCAGTGAGTCAGCATAGGCGCGCGGACTATCTTACTCCGTACGAGGCCACTTGTGCGCTACAGTTTCTGACGAGTCCATATGCGTCAGATCTTTCTCTTTAAAACAAGGGTATAAATTGTGAATCGGAGCTGTAGTACTATTCAGTTCCTAAAGCAAACAGAGCATTGTAAATGTTCCGAAAAGCAATGAATAGGTGAGCCACCTAATATAATTACATTAAAACGAGTCAGCTTTATTTAAGTTTCCAGTGTTCTGGATGAGGAGAACAATCACTCAGAAGGTGCGTAAAAACTTACCATAGCTAAGAATTGATCAAATACAATGTGTTTTCATGAAGAGAGTAAAGATAAAGTAGTTAATTGGCTCTTCTTATTCTAATAGTAACAAATCAGTACTACTCCCGATTAGGATACTCATAAGCACTGAGAATAATAATCATTTGAATATTTGCAAGTGTATGGAGCAGCACAGGTGGTTGGGCCAGTCCATCCTATTCCACCACACTGTCCAAACTGTGGTTGAGTCCCACCAGCTGGTGCTGTTGAGCTTTGAGTTGGAGGAGCAGTCGTGGTTGATGACAACTTGGTAGTAGTGCTACCACTACTGCCACCGCCAGTTCCCGATCCGCTTCCTGACAAGATAAATGTGACAATACCATGGCCTGGAATTGTGGCACTAGTTGTGCCGCTGTTTAGAGTGGCGCTTAGAGATGCCACTGAATTCTGGCTCTGTGAGGTGACGTAGGCTTTGACGCTCAATGCCGAAAATCCTGTAGTTGTCACTTGAACAGCAGTTGGACCACTGTTGGAATTTATCATTTGAACCGAGACGGTGCCGTCTATGTTCTTGAATGCGCTGGACTTGATACCAGCAGGTGCACCGCTTGTGGCAACACGGACTGCCCCAGGGCGAATCGATCGACTAAAGTGTGCATAAGCCCAAAGTCGGCCTGAAGGATTTACATTCGTTCCAGAAATTTGGATGAGCCCAGCGTTATTTGTAGTAACCTCGATACCCTCCCAGTAAAAGTACGCGCTAACACCTCCGTTGACGATGGCCGTATAGATGTTGTTAGCCCATGTGTAACCATCAGATACAGCGCCGGTTGAGAACCAATTTCCATTCCAGGCATCTGTTGTTTCTTTTTCTGTCATCCAGGTTGGCCGAGAAGTCTTGATTGGCGAGGTTGGATCACTCGAATAGCCATGGGAAGTAATTCTAGAGATCTTGCTCTCGACACCAGCTGATATGAGTTGCGCCGTAGCAGTTACCTGATCGTTCCAACCAACCATATCGCAACAATTTATGCCGACATTGCTCAGCCCAGCAGCAGCAAGAGCTGGGTGCAGAACCTTGATGAAGTCCGCTGCTTGAGTACCAGAGGACAACATTGAAGAATAACTCGTCCTAAATACAGGTTTTAGCGTTGAAACAGTCTTCGATCAGATTAAAATACTTACGTATAGTCAGGCTCATTTAGGAACCCCAAATAGTTGATAGTTATTCCCACAGAGGCGTAGTACTTGATGTACTGGATCAGAAAATTCGCATATGCTGGCATCCAGTTCCCTGAAGAGCAAGTGTGGCCGCTGACACCACACAGATAACCTCCATTAGTCTCTATGCCGTTAGTTTTCATGAAACCTGGCGCACTCCAAGCATTTGCGTAGAATCTTGTAACTCCGTATGATTTTGCTTGCTGGGAAACCCATACTTGATGACCATCGCTACCATCCCAAACGTACTTGGGAGTGCTACTCGGCGAACCTGGGTTACTTGGCTCGATGCTATCACCTGAACCTCCAGACCCGATACGATTTCGCAGGATAGTGAACCCTGCTCCAGCTGTAGTGCTGAAAAGAAGATCAAGTGCGTAGTTTCTTTGCGTAGTAGGTAGGTTATACAGATCATTAGCACGGCCAAAGGCTTGAGAAAATCCAAAGCCATCCATCGTCTGATAAGTTGTGCCAGTGTTAACATTGATGGCGGCGAAAGCCACTCGCACACCTAAGGCTAGCAAAGTAAAATAGTAGAACATAATTTGTAGCAAGTTAAGCATGTGAAGGTGATTTGAAAACTCTCGGCATTAGGAGAACGACTACGCTCTTTAATCTTTTACTTAGAAGTACCCTCTGTAGGCAGGTTCCGATGGAAATTCGGCATTACGGACAATTCTCATATTACGGGAAAAGGATCTTTCAGGCAAAGTACACCAGGGATTTTACGACTTGTGGAGTTGAATATCTTACGGATGGTTGCTTGGTATTTTCTCCGGCACTAAAAATATTCCGTTGCCACGTGAAAACGAACATCTTTTCTCACCAATAATTCGCTCATAGTGAAAATGCTATCGTTTGTGGGAGTGACATTAAAGAGAATGTAGACAGTACACCGGAATATTCACGTAGCTTAGTCTTTGAATGCCACAATTTTAGAAAAACTTTGAAAATCATAGCAAGGAAGAATGGATGTTTAAATACCTTCCAGGCGTTGTAAATATGTAGACTTATCATTTTTAGACTCAATTTATTGACCTGAATAATCTTAAATCCGATGAAGCTTCATCTGTAACACACCCCTAAGTAGTCAGGAGAATATTAATACATCAGTGTAAACTGAAACCGCTAAGAATTATCTGGATTTTGCTAAAGCCTTACATACAGTTAAAAATTAAGGCGGACTTGGTGCGTTAGTTAAAAGAATTGGGAATTAAGGATGGGAAACTTAGAGATAGATATCGAATTCACAAATTGTAACTTGATATTAATCTACGACTTGTAGGAAGATCATAATGATATAGCGTTGTAGTTCTGTGCCTATACCTCACTTTGTTATGCTTATCTAATCATTTGAGTTTTACATTCTAATTTAAAGGGTTTCAACAAGATATGATGAACACAAGGAGCAATAGCTAGAGAAGTATAAGCCTTGAAACTCAAATTCTGTTGTTTATAGAAGATGTTTATAGAAGATGATCTATATTGTATAATTAATACTTTATCTTTCATTATATACTTCGTCAGGCTGCCAGCACTAGCCTAGAGATGCCAATGCCCCTGCATTGGAGCCATATTAATAGAACTTTTAAGCCCCTGTACCATTCCAGACCTTACAGTTGCTCCAATTGAGGTCTAAACCATGCTTTCTAAGCACATTATAATATATACATAAATCTAAGAACCTATTGAATTAGAAGGATAGTGATTACTTAGTCTTTTGATTACAGCTAGGATAATATTCTATTATTATATTCTTAAACTATATAGATTATTGTCTATCTATTCAAATGGCGTATTCAAGTTGGCTATGTGGCCAAGTCATATGACCTTGGAAAGCTTCCATTTGGATATATAAATACCCACTCGTACGTAGTTGAAACAAAGACAATTCCACGGAAATTCAACAAGCACATAAGCTATGAAAACTTAGTGATGGCCAGTAATTGAAGTGATCAAATTCCTATAGCCATGCGTATAGCGAACCGACAATTACACTAGTTAGCTAAACAGAATAGTGTATAATTTTACTTACAAAATCGTATAGTTAGAAATCAAGAATTGAAAATCGAAAAAAGCAAATTTGATTTCTATTACTTCATGCGTCATTGTTAAGATGGTGCTCACGTGATACCCTCCAGCTCTATTATGGTTTAATGAGACGAAACGAAGGCAAGATGTAAGACTGTAAAGCTAAAACCATTTATTAGAAGCGAAATTGTAAAAGATTATTATAGTGGCAATAAATGATGAATATCTCAACGCAAAGTCAAACAATAAAACCTCTGTGCTAATGCTATTACCAAATGTCCATAATATGGCTGTGCTATCAGAGTCGTAATCAAATGGGAAATAGCAATTGTACTGACTTTTTTGGGTATAGTATGAAATATAGAAAGACCAGACCCTAGTACTAGATAAAATCATGCTTTTACTTGCCCCAAGTGCATTTCCTAGTCTAATCAGCTAGTGAAGGTAACAGATCTAGTTAGGAAATCATGCCTAAGCCCGCAACGCCTTAGAATGTTCCGAGGTTGTTTAAACCTCGATGTCTCAGTCATGCCTTCTCTGATCAACCTCGATTATATAAGATAGTCTACCTATTAGTAACACAATAAATTGAATGTGAGTATCAGATCAGAGATCCTCTTTATTATTCGCAGCAATTGAGTCGATGTTTTAAATAGATCCCCCACGTTTTCCCTAATGACATTCTACCTTGGCAGCATCCAGCTCTCTGGGCTTCGTTATGAATATGCACCGCCCTCTAAACGATCCGCAACCTAAATGCTATCGAACTGTTATTTGAGCTTATCAATATTAGAACTAAAAGATTCCACTTTTTTGACGACCGAGGCGCGGCTGCGCCGTGCAGCAGCCACCCGCTTAAGTTCGAACTATCTGAACAGCTTTTGCCAGTTACCCCGATCCCGAAGATTTACAAACCGGCTGTAAATCGGCAAAAGAATTTCACTAAAGGCTATCTTGCCTGTAGAACTTAGTATGTCACTAGCGAGCGGGGTCCGGGTCGGCAACGACCTGCTATACAGTAGGGATGATTACATCGCTAATGCAAAAGCCCACCCAAATACATGCCACTGGAAGGAGATGCTGGCATATGGTAGGAGCAATGCTGCGGGTGGAGCCGTTTGGGTACATGTCCTAGTTTTTACTAGGAACAGTTAAATTTGACTGCCCGTAATCCTACGTACGGATGTCAACCTTATTTTCTTGGAGAGCTATGTTGTGATAATGCCAACTAGATATGAGTGCAAGCATTCAGCTCTAAGAGTTGAAAAATTGATAGATCTGAGCGCACAATTGATCGACGACGTTATTTAAGACTTAATTTATTGTTCTATAATCTTAGTTAATAAACCAGTTGCTAGCAGGGGTGCTCGACTGGTATTGCAACCGAAAATTACCAACACATGCAATATGCGGTCAATATGAATTTCATGAAGCAGAGCTTCTATAAATGTAGAATCTTGCTATAATCACGAAGCAGAAAATTTATGGCATAATATAATACTCGTGACGTACTCTAACTAGAAATGACATGACCAACTGTGAAAGAAAGTTATAATAAGTGGTCGTGCTATATGTGTTTTATGCCTAGTGAGAGACAAGAAATCAAATTTCACTAGCTGCAATAATCCACTACAAATTACGTTCCGAACCTACACATGTAAAGAGTGTAATTGATTTTAATACCAACTCAGCGCCACAAAATTCAGACTACGATCAGCTGACTCATTCACGAGATATGAAGGCAACTTTGAGGGGCTGCGCAATTCAATCTGCCACGCAGTGTAATTTACTATAATTCATTGTTCCATGTCCTTATTATAGACTTAAACATAACAGCAAAGATTCCATAACGTAGAAGATGATCTTGCATTCTGAAATCAACATCTTGGAGTAACTTATAGATCTAGTGATCTTTTATGCACCATTCTGATAGCAGCCGAGCTTTGAATCCCAAATGGAATTATCAAAGAGTATACAAATTATGGTATCGAGCGCACAGCTGTAACAATGACCAATAACGAACTCAGTTATATAGTCGCACTGCACGTTATAACAGCGTAGATAAGCTTGTACATGGCTCAAGGAAAGCATTGCATTAACATAGTACCGTAAACAATATTTACTAATTTGGATGAGGTAGATGACTTTTTATCTTGCAATATAGAGATAAATTTACCTTACTGTCTCGTTGCTTGGCTACTTTAATGCTCACATCTTTATTTTGACATTTGGGTTTCTATGAAACAACTTATTGAGTTATCTCACATTATTCACATAACAAGTTACGCGCAGCTGTAATGGATGTTTCAAAGTGCTTTTGGGCAGTAGGTGTTTTGTATATTCAAGTATTCTCAGATTATATTGTGGTCCAGAATAATAGGGTTGAACATACTAAATTTTCATTCCCAAATTTTGTTGAAAGGCTCAAATCTGATATCAGCTGCAAGTATAACAAGACAACATGCATGAACATACTAAAATAATATGCGCAAAGGAAGTTTATAGTGAACTCATTATTCAGCTGACGATACATAGTGTCTATGAGTATAACCCTAGACCTCCTCATGCATTATACATATTCAAAGCATTAGATCCACCGCAGATCTGTGTACTGTCTCCCGCACAAGCCATTGTGCAAGCCGAACTAATTGGTGTCCGTGATGGAAATGTGTTTCCACAGTAGCACTCACCACCATACTCCACTCCAAAATAGGTAAATCCTTGGCAAGAAGTTCTGCACAACTGGGGAGTCATATTCGACCCAGAAAATGAAGCTCCACCAAGAGTGCGAGTGCTATTGACGTTATCAGTCGCACACTGACCGTTGTTAAAAGGTGTTTGTAAATATTGTGGAGGTGGGAGAGTTCCTGAATATATCTGAATGGCGTTAGGACCTCCACAGTATTCAGAAGCTTTGCCTTGGCAGGACATTGTGGGAGTTTTGCCACCGGCTGGATTATTGAGCATGGCTGAACCACAGTAACATTCAGCACCATACTCAAGACCAGCAAATGAGTAACCAGCACTAGCGCAGCTCGCGATACAAGCTTCTACTGTAGTAGAAGACATTGACATCGGAACAGAGAGAACTCGAGCTGATGGTCCGTCTGCAAATGTGTCCATATAAGTGTAGCCTTGGAATCCAGATGGAATCGAAGTAGCTGGAGCAGCTGGAGTACCCGAATATATCTGCAGGGCATTTGAGCCTCCACAGGTCTGGCTAGGGCTACCATTACAAGCATAGTTGCAATTCTGGGCGTTGATAATGGTAGGGCCGTTGTTGACAATCTGATTATCACAAAAGCATTGGCTGTAATACTCAAGACCAGCATACCTGTATCCCGAACTTGAGCATCCAGAGATACAAGCTTCAACTGAGCTGACATCTGACAATTGCTTGGTTAATGTTCGGTTGGTGCTATCTAGATAGCATCCTAAGAATGTATAACCTGCGGCAGCAGTTGGAAGGGGCGTAAACGGCGGCGTGGTGCTACTCGTAGTTGTAGGAGCTGCGGATGTAGTTGTTACCACTACACCGCCTTTGGAGTAAAGATTGAGCACGTTATTTCCACCGCACAGCTGGGTAGAGTTGCCGCCACACGCAAAGGTGCAACCTGCTTGACCACCAACTCCATAAGTACTACCATCGCTCGAGACTGCATTTCCACAATAGCATTCGCTTCCATTTTCTAGACCAGCTATGTTGTAGCCGGTAGAGCTACAAAAGTTGAGGCACGATTCGACTGTCATGGATGCGGCTGTGCTTGAAGGCCCAGACAGAACCCTGACAGGGTAATGATCACTATAACATCCTTGGCTTGTATAACCAGCAGCAACAGCATTATATTGAGCGAGTGCGGCTGCGATGGCAGAGTTGTAGCGAATAGTAAGTGCATTTGGCCCGCCACAAATATCCGTCGAGCCAGCGGCAGCGCAGGTCATAGTGCATGCGTTAGAGCGCACAGTAGGCGCATTTCTGCCACAGTAACACTCAGACTTAAACTCGGTGCCTGAATATGGGAACCCCAAATTATTACAGTATGTCTGGCATAACTCGTTGGTCATATTATCTGAACTATTGGCTGCACCGGCAAATGTTCGTCCTTGACCACTCACATTATCAGCGAAGCAAGTGGTATCAACTGGTGCAGTACTACTACTAGTCGTTGTCGACTGCGAACTTGTAGAAGTAGGCACTGTTGTAGTTGTTGGCGGCGTTGATGTTTGTACGGACGATGTGCTACTGCTACTAGAGCTCGAAGTAGACGTGGTCGATGTTGAAGGTGTTGTGGATGACGTTGGAGATGTTGTTGACGTTGGAGATGTTGTTGACGTTGAAGATGTTGTTGACGTTGATGATGTCGTTGACGTTGATGATGTCGTTGACGAAGTACTGCTGCTAGAAGTGGTGGACCGAGAACTAGACGTCGTTGACGTTGAAGATGTTGTTGACGTTGAAGATGTTGTTGACGTTGAAGATGTTGTTGACGTTGAAGATGTTGTTGACGTTGAAGATGTTGTTGACGTTGGAGATGTCGTTGAAGTTAAAGATGTCGTCGACGAAGTACTGCTGCTAGAAGTGGTGGACCGAGAACTAGACGTCGTTGACGTTGAAGATGTTGTTGACGTTGGAGATGTCGTTGACGAAGTGCTGCTGCTAGAAGTGGTAGAGCGAGAACTAGACGTTGTTGGACTAGGCGTTGTTGATGTCGAGGATGTTGAACTAGATGTCGTTGAGGTCGATGACGTTGTAGTTGCTGTGAATGGGGGTGGAGGGAATATCAGAACAGTGCAAACGCTCGTAGTTACCGGGAGGGTTTGTGTCGTAAATCCTCCAAATAGATTAAAGATCGTGGTAGTAGTAAGAGTTGTTGTAGGGGGGCAAGTGGCGGCTGTCGTAGACGCTCCACAAGCAGCAAAGCCTGGGGAACCACCGCAAGGCAGTGTAACATAAGGTCCGCTCACTGTAGGCGCAGGTAGGTTACAAGTGGTGAGTGTAGTACCAAAAACCGAACAAGTATTGGCATATGTAACGGCACGAGCCTGTATTGGAGCCCGTCGCTGAGGTCGTCCTGGTTTGAGCTGGAGTGAAAACCCAGAAACACCAATCACAGGCAACAAGAGCAGGAGTGCTAAACGCATGTTTCTAAAGTTTCAAGTATGATTTAGTAAACGAGAGAAGATGAAGAGTGAGTTAAACCTTTGCGAACGCAGGTCTCTGGTATTTATTATTTATTCTCAGCTTCGATTGCCACTCACCTTTCATCGCTTCAGCTGGTATATTACCTTCAAGGCTGAACAAAACTCAGACAGTATGTGTCCATTCAAGTGTCTAGAACAAGTACGCCAAGTATTCCCAGCATATTGAAAAAGTCTGATTCTCTATAACTTTCAACATACCCCGCCAAAGAGAGCTACTCATCTCAGTAAATCACTGGTAGAATGAAAAGTTTATTGATAGAACTCCAGAAGACAGAGTTACTAGTGTGTTCAAATAAAGTCAATATAAACTCTTAGGGAAGCGAGGATAGCCGGTCCTCGGATCCTTCTTATCTAGAGCCAGACGAATGTAATGGGCGCCAAGTCACATTAAAGCCAGTCATCTCCTCGGTTGGATAGATTGGATAGATTGGACACTTTAGATCGTGTCAATATCGCAAGTAGTATAAAAGATCGTCAATCGGAGTTTTGAAGACCAATCTTTAGTCAAACTCAAACTCCAAGGTATAAGTCCATGAGGGATAGAGGGTAACAAGGGAAGCGAAGACAAGAGAGCTGGATAAGGTCGAGAACTTTCAATATCTAGCAGAAACGATACGCTCAGAGCGAGGAAGGGTGGGAAAAGATTTTACGTATTGATCTAACATTATGTTGGAAACTACAGACTTTATGTTTTCTAGCGAGCTTTATTAAACAAAAAAGCTGCATTCAACTGATTCAAACTAGGGTCTGAAGAACTTATGTAAATTGAGGATGCTTGGGGAAGAATATATTTTTCTAAAATATTAATATACAAAATTTAAAAAAGCTATAATCAGAAAGCACAAAATAGCCAATGAAACTACCCTAATTACACTGCTGCCACATTTTGATCTTATCAATCTCCATTTGTGCCCTCCCGTCCAACCAGGTAGGATACCACTGATTTTTAGCAGCCCAAAAATATGCCGTTGCGTTAACAGCATTATTATCCCATGGCTTCGTGTTGTCAGGATCGTCGAAGAATCCATTCGTGCCACCTACTGCCAGGTTTATGATCAGATAGAACGGAGTGTCAAAAGGCGTATTGTCTCGATTTGTGTTCCAGGGGTTACTACCTACTTCTAGGCCTTCATTGCTGATCTGTGGAAATTGGCCACGTTGCCATTGAGGCTCGTTAAACGGCGTATAAAGTACCTGACGAAGACGGGTATCGATATAAGTAAATAAATATTTTTCATTCCATTCGAGACCAAAAGTGTGAAATTTATCGGCGTACGTGGCGTGCGGTATTCGATGTTTCACTGTGGTTCTCATGTATGCGTCCAAGTCTTTCGTCGGGCCCCAATGTAGACTGCTTGTTGCAAAATTATTCCCACCGTCTTTATACGTATAATTGTTGCCTCTAGACTCCACGATGTCGATTTCGCCGGAAGCTGGCCATGGACCATAAGTATCGTTCACTGGAAGCATCCATATAGCAGGCCACAACCAATCACCAGCAGGCATTTTTGCCACAACTTCAACTCGACCATATTTGATACTTGCGAATCCTTTGGTATTTATGCGACCCGACTTTACTGGATTCATGATCGTGTGATTGGTAATATTCGTTGATGTCCAGCAGTTATACCATATATCCGACGTACATGTGCCTTCGGCAGTCAAATTTAGAAGCGCATATTGGGCATTAAGTAAGCTCTCCTCTTGGAGAGTGGCTCTAATAACCAACTTCCCATCTTTCACGTAAATATTCTCGGTGCTATTAGTGGTCACCTCGAATTCACCATTACTGATGTACATTAGCTTCAAGTTTTGAATGAGAATTGCCAACTTTACCCAAAACCTCCAGCTTGCACTTCATAATTCCAAAGTGATGAGTTCAAGATTGCCCCATCAAAGCCATCTTCCATCACGAGGCAATATTTGTTTTGTATGACTGAAGCCCATCCCAAATACATCTGTAACCCAGCGAGAGCCAATCCAACAAATATACCAAAGTACGGAATAATAACAGGCCATCTAGACTTTGGTTCGTCTAACCACGGCTTTTCGATAGATTCTTTTGCAACGATCCTCGATCGAAAATATGGTCGTATGTACGACTTAGTGGAGCTTATCCTTGATACAAGACTGTCACGATTTGACGAGGATGTCTGAGACTGGCTGTGAGTTGGTAGCGAAAAATTAACAACTTCTGATCTACTTCCATGTCGTCGTGTTAAGCCCGAAGGTTTTTCGCCGTTAGAGTCTGCGATTGTATGCATCGTTGCTTTTGAAGAGCTCGTAGCCGCAGAGTAGAATGTTGGTAGACTTAAGGTACGGTGATAACTTGAGCTCCGCGAGGTATCTCATACTCAGGGCATCTCCAAATATGGGAAAAGTATGTGTTTGGCGGCGAAGACTTCCTGTCACGGCACCGTCTAAATGTGTCTGTGGCAACGGTATGGTTACGGAGATCGGTGACGCCTAGCAATCTCAGTTTATCTATGAGCTATTCCCAGAAGAGTACGAAGAGGCTGGGTTGGGAAGAGAACGGACGTAGTAAGGGCCCGTTCCGTACCTAGCTGCGCTACATTCGTTGTAAATAACTCGAATGAGTCGTGCAGCCCATTTAGTATCTAAAATTGTAAATATTAGACTTCCGATGAGGAATTCTATGACGCTGCCTTATGCTTTTGAAAAAAAAGGCTGTACTCTTCTAAGATAGGAGACTCGGATATTTTGGCTACTTCTTTCCCGAATTCCTAGCAACGGTTAGACGGAAACAGAGCATTCAATTCTTTCTACCTACAGCAGTTTTGCTTTATACATAATAAAGATACAATTGTAGTGGCACGAGTAACAGACTGATTCAACGTGACTCAAAATCTGGTGAATAGAAACTAAAGGGTTATTAGAGCCCCAAGATGAGATAGGAGAGCTTAATTCGACGCAAATAGGCTTTAAAGGCAAATACAATAAACAGTAGATTTATTTTCAAGTGGTCAATCCATGAGCAACTTAAATCTAACTGCTTTCAGCTTTGCAGATCAATAATTCGGGTTTACATCTACACTGTAATGTAGACTTTTGGCTGCAAAGTTAGATCCTCGGTTCTCTGATCTTAGACAGTGGAGATTTGTTGATACTGTTAGAGATCCACTTTAAATGTTGATCTGCCAAGACGCCAATCGGAGGTCTGGAAAATGACCAACATTAGTCTCTTGCTATCAACCTTAATACATCGACCAACCCAACCTAGCAAAACTCGGAAAACAAGAACATTCTTGTAAGTAGTGCGAAAGTCCCAGATATCGTGAGTCTGAGTAGAAGGAGGCGAATAAACCAATTCTAAGGGTGTCTATTAGTTATGGAGTGAACGAACTTTAACCACAACAAAAAACTGCTAGCAAAGCTTTATATAGTGAACTTTGGACACAGCTAAAAGTTTCATTGAGGTGGTAGATCCTTATGTCATATACTGGTTATTAATAGGTCATACGGTGCATATTTTGAATAGAATTGCAAGTGTTGTATAATTGCTTCCATTGCCGTTGCCTACTGTGAGGCGAATCTTCCTATTTATACAATATTCTTACCAACTCCTACTGGATCGTAGTCATCAGCACACATTTGTCAATTTTTGGATTACTAGTACGTCTATAGTTTATGCACACCTTAAGATGGAATTATATTTTCAACGGACAGGTTTGCAAGGCTATGTGTTTGGAAAAGATGCAAACAGAGAAGATATCATTGGCAGAAGCGGGTCTCCCCGTGGCGCAGATGCATTTTCGTCCAATGCACCTGGGGAGTCAAAAGCTGCAGCTAGATTGGCCAGTGTTGCGCTTCCGCGACTTGAAAAAGGCGCTATTCAACATGAGATGATAGTTGCGTATCTTTATCAGCAGCAGCGCCAGCGATTTTGGATCAGCGATGACATGTCCGTTGACGAAGGCGCATTTATGAGGGAAACATGGAGTGAATTCATAACAGCTCCTGCCCCGTTATCGAAGAGCCTACTTGCCGAGGCTCTTGTTGATCTCAACGCAGAGGTAAGTGCTAATAATTGATTGACTTTTCCTGGGTTAGCTACTCAGATTTTTTAGATTGTGATCACCATGAGATCGACCATTGTAGAAGCATTCTTCAGGCTGAAGAATGATACTGGAAGGGTGTGTCTTAGGTCTGGCCTGCAAATTCAGATGATTCCATCCATTCGCGATTTAAAACTGGCTCAGAAGCATCAATGCGCGGCATTCGTCCAAGAAGAGTCATTTCTCCTAATTTGGGATGATGATCCCAATAAAATTATACAACGTGCTGCTGATCTGGAAAATCAGTTGGTGGAGATATCCTGGCGAAGTGCCACTGGGGTTTACCCCAAGAGTGAAAAACGGCGACGACCTTCAGATGTAGCGACTAGAGACGCACTGCTGGAGGCTGGAGGAGTGGATAAGAGACACAACACCTATATCAACAGCTTCATCACGGCTTTGACCCTGATCCTCAGCTTCTCTGTAATCGGTATGGGGTTGAGGGTGTTAGTTCAGGAGACTACAGTCGACGGGAACTATCGCAGGTTAGCTGTGCTTGCTTATACTCCAATACAATTTATCATATCTCTGGTATGCCCCCAATGCTAAGATTGGTTATACTTGCTTACCTGTTGTGTAGTTCTTTATGCAGATTGTTGTTGTCTGTGCCTTTCAGCTGCTCGGACCGATAGGTCAATGTCAGTCAAACACCAAGTATTTCTCAGGGAAGCCACCTTGCCGAATGAGAAGTAAAGAGCTTCTCCCTCACGTAACTATTCAATGCCCAATATACACTGAAAGTCTTGAAGCAGTTGTTGAGCCAACCATTATGTCTCTCAAAGCAGCAATTGCAACATATGAAATGCAGGGAGGTTCAGCAAATATATTCATCAATGATGATGGAATGCTTGCAAGCATGTCACAGGAGGAGATCGATACAAGAAAGCGATTTTACAAAACACACAACATTGGATGGGTTGCGCGCCCAGCACATAATCCTTCGCCTAAAGATGGAAGCCAAAAGTTCCTCAGAAGGGGTAGATTCAAGAAAGTTAGTGTACCCACATAGTCGATTATCTTCTATCTTAACCTGATTTCTTACCATCATTTAGGCCTCTAATATGAACTACGCTCTCATGATCAGCACAAAGGTTGAACAAAAGCTGGCAGACGTTTTTAGAAGTGAAGATTGGTCACAAGAAGATGAGGCAGTAGAATATGAGCGATGCTTAGAAGAAGTTTTAACTGAACTTCACTCGAAACCCTTGGTCTCTGGCGAGATCAGAATTGGTGACTATATATTATTAGGTTTGTGAAAAATTTTCATGGTAAGCTACTATCATTCTCTAACAAGTACTTAGTCGACTCAGACACTCGAATACCAGCAGACTGTTTGCTAGATGCTGCTAGTGAGATGCAACAATCGCCTGAAGTGGCCATCTTGCAATATACTGCCGGAATTCTACACGTTTCGGATGACTTTTTTGAAAGAGGAATATCGTTAGTAATCCCACCAATCTCTTATCGTTACTAATTGGATAGGTATTTCACGCATTTGATTTATACCGCAATTGGCTATATGGTCTCCAATGGGGACGTCGCTCCGTTTGTTGGTCACAATGCCATAATCCGTTGGCAAGCTATGCAAGATGTTGCATACTATGATCAAGATGAGGTAATCAAGTTCTGGTCTGAGTCCAGTGTCTCAGAAGACTTTGACATGTCACTTCGCCTACAATTCAAGAATTGGATCATTAGGTTTGCTTCATTTACCAAAGACGGCTTCAAAGAGGGTGTTTCTCTCACCATCTATGATGAGATCATCAGATGGGAGAAATACGCATACGGCTGCAGCGAGTTGATTTTCCACCCTTTGAAAGACTGGCCTTGGAAAGGGCCGTTTACAAAACTCATTCGGCAGTTTTTGAGTTCAAATGCTCCAGTTGCTAGCAAATTCTCGGTACTGGGATATGTGGGAAGCTACTATGCTATTGGACTGGGTTGGATTGCAATATTAGTCAACTACTTCCTGATCGGCTGGGCGGAAGAAAGTGTCGATAATTGGTATATGCAGTCTTTTGATATCTACATCGGCTTGCTTTTTATCTTTGGTTTTGTGTGCAATATCTCACTCGCATTACTAAGATATCGCACAGGCGAGAAAGGTCTCCTCCGAGGCTGTAAGTTCTATTCAGATACAGCGTTGGGTATATGCTAACGATAGAGTCAGTACTCGAAAATTTTACATGGCTAATCTTATTCACTATACTGTTTGGTGGTCTCTCCTTCCCGGTTAGCAAGGCGCTCCTGTGTCATCTATTCTCGATAGACATTTCATGGTCTACAACTCAGAAAGAGGTAAAACAACCAACCAATTTCTAGTTGCATAACTAACCTTTCCTACAGGTCCAAAACTCCAACTTTTTTCAGGAAGCTCCTAAGATTATCAAGAGATTCAAGTTCCGTTTTATATACTGCGCTAGCTGTATCATTCTGATATTTGTCTGCGCATTTGCGGTACCTTGGCAATGGAAGATTCGAGAATTTGTGGCAATTTATCCTTTAGCGCTAGCAGCGATAACTCACTTAGTTCTTCCCATTGTTTTAAATCCAGCGCTTATGAAATTCACCTGGTAGATGACATAACTGAAGTTTAGTTAATTATAATAATAACACTATCTATAACAAGTGTGGATTTGATTGAAACATAAAGAACCTGTATTGCAGATTACCAAGTGTTACAATTTATCAAGTAAAACTCTTGGGTTTCTTTGGTTATATTATTACGATTATAATGTATACTTTGTATGATTCAATCTATTTAAGTTTGATTGCTTAAGATATTTAGAAACTGGTTATTCCACAGAGGTGCGATCCCTCGAATGTATCTAACAAACTGATAAACGCTAGAACTAGGCTGCTCTTATGTCAAGAACCTGTACTCACGATATAGGCAAATAGGAGAGGTTCCTCGGCGTTAACGTGTGTTAAGGTTCTTGTTTGGTAATAAGTCTAGGAAAGGAAGCTCTCTGTAGGGAGAGATTCTAGGTATAGCTAACTACTGGGGATTCGGGTGCCTGAGGCCACAATATCTTATGTGTATAGCTAGATTCTGTAGATTCAACGGTGAAGTTTGACATTTTTATCAGAAGCTTGATAGAAAACAATGGTAACGAGGAAAATAATGTTAGATATCAAAAGAAGCTTAACCAAAAAATAATTTGTATTGTAAAAATGGGTTTGACTTTGAAAAAAGATGTTCCTATTATACATAGTCTATATGGATGCCATGCTGCTTACATTAATAAAGAGTGGTAAATGTAATGTAGGTTAGGATGCTCAAGCACCTTCTTGACGCTATCAGTTAGTATTGTGCACTTATTTTGCACTAGAGATTTGTTACAAGATGAATATCATTCTCCAGCGCTCGAGGGTTTAGATGTGGAGGAACATTTATGCAGTAGAGAGCTGTTTGTATACGATGTGGGAAAGTGAGTCTGTCGATTTATATACTTGGCCAGACAATCCTTTAAGCTTGATTCTACGTATCTGTTATGTCTTCTGTCTTAATTTGTAGTTGTCAATGATTTAGTTGCATGTTTTGTCTTCAACATCGTTAATAGTGCAAAGTAAATCTTTATTCGTGCTATATTTTTAAACACGAGCTTGGTTACAGCTTGAACACCATACTCAGTCCTGTAATGTTGGCTAATTTAGAATCAATTTGCTTGATTGCCCTCCTCATTATCTTCCTCCCTTTATTTTACTAATCATAGCTTAGCTATAACACTTTAAGATTGGCCAAAGAATATGATACGTCAGTTTATAATTTAATCTAGGTCAAAGAGTCGCCATATTCTCTACTATATATGCAGGAATTCAACTTAAGAACAAAGTGAATATATCAGCCACTGCTCTGCTTCTTATTTTCAGAAGACCCTGATACTCCAAAACCTACTTTACAAACAGACATTAGGTATTGGTTGTTTAACACTTTTATTAATTCTGGACTGAAGAATAATGCCAAGCCTTCGCATTGTGAAAAATGAGAAATTACATATACGTAAACTCTGATTGGTTGGCGGCGCATTAAACTTATGCTTATCAGCAGCCACAACTCCACCCTAACATCTTGGCATTTTTGGAAAATGAAGGTTCTACAACTCCCCTTTTCAAACATTCACTCTAATTGCGAGTTCCGTACACGCAAACCAATCATCTCACGATGAGTTTGTCTAAGCTCGCTCAGTATGGCGTGAAACATGTAGCGAAGGGTATTGGCCGTCTGTCGACCGAGGTCCTTGAGAGCGGGTCTGGAAGTTATGTCACCTCTGTCGAAGGTCGAAAAATGCTCGATTTCACGTCGGGGATCGGAGTGACCAACCTGGGACACTGCCATCCCGCAGTGACCAAGGCTGCTCAAGCACAAGTCGGGAAGCTAGTCCACGGACAGGTCAATATCGCTTTCCAGAAGCCGTATCTTGATCTGATAGAATCACTTCTTCCTATCATGCCTCACAAATCGTTGGACACTTTCTTCTTCTGGAACTCAGGCTCAGAAGCTGTTGAGGCTGCAGTTAAACTCGCTCGACACGCCACGAAGAAGCAGAACATTATTGTCATGCAAGGTTCCTACCATGGGCGAACGTTCGGAACGATGGCCATGACTCGGTCAAAGACGGTGTATGGAGAGAATTATGCTCCCTTGATGCCCGGTGTATTTTCCGTGCCATTTCCATACTGTAAGCAGTGCTCAATTGCAAGCCATTCAGATGGCAAATATGGACCTGAGAATTGTTGCATGGATCCAGTATTGCAGCTCGAGCTACTCCTAAAACGAGAAACTGCGCCTTCTGACACCGCTGCAATTGTGATCGAGACAGTATTAGGAGAAGGAGGATATGTTCCTCCTCCAGCCGGATATCTTGCAAAATTGCGGGAGATTTGTGACAAGAATAATATTCTCTTAATCATAGATGAAGTGCAGTGCGGATTTGGTCGAACGGGAAAAATGTTTGCGATAGAGCACTACAATATCCGACCCGACATCTTAGTCATGGCCAAAGGAATTGCTAACGGATTTCCTTTGTCTGGCATTGTATCAAGAAAAGATTTAATGGATTTGCAGAAGCCAGGATCTATGGGAGGCACATACGCCGGGAATGCCGTGTCGTGTGCTGCTGCAATTGCTGTGGCCAAAGCTTTCAAAGATGAGAAAATCTTGGAGAATGTGAATGCCCGAGGGGCGGAACTAAAGAGTGCTTTGAACGCGGCCAAGGCAGATCCTAGGACTGGAAAGGTGATCTATGACGTGCGGGGCCTAGGGCTGATGCTCGCACTGGAGTGTACTCCTGGGAAAGGCTTCGCATCTAGGATTCAGGCAAGATGTATGGAGAAAGATATGTTAGTCTTGACGACGTCGATTTATGACACGTTAAGATTTATTCCGCCATTGAACATAACTAAGGAGGATATGGCGCAAGGGATTTGTATCATTAGAGAGGCCATCAGAGAAGTCGCGGCTGATGAGGATCTCTGAAACAAGTATCGAAACAGTGGCGAAAGTGTAATGGCTGAATAAAACATACGAAGGATCAAGCTAGTCTCATATTTGTACCATGATAATCTTGAAATTCCAGCTTACTGTTGCATACTAAAAATGTAGATAACTCAATTGGTTAATTAATCAGCCGCAGGATCTAAGTAAAGGGTTAACCAGGATTAACCAGGGATGTAGGTCTATTTAAATTGTATAAGAGGGAACAACTGTTCAATTCCACATTATCCTATGTTACATGATTCATGCTTATTTCGTTAGAATACTGAGCCTTCCACGCTAAAGGCGTCATAAAAATAGTAGCCTTTACTTCCATCTAAAATTTGGAACATATTGTAACTGTATAAGAGGAAATTTTGAAAGCCGACCATATAGATATTGACGCACTCTCAAGAGTTCTGCACCCCAAGTACCAGATTCCATGAGCTGGGGTTTCTTTATTCGACTTCCAGTTATCATTCATAGTGAAGTAGGTATGAAATCTATCCGCAATGGGCTCTAAAATCCATGACTCAAGATATGACATGTGGACTGAAGTCCTCTTACCACTGAAGAGCGCTGCCAGGTTCTTTGCAAGCGATGGGACAAAACGTCGGCCGGTACTATGCGGGAAATATTCCTTTGATAACAAATTTTCGTCCAGTAATGGCAGCACAAATGTACTTATGAAGATAAGCAGGAATCAGCCCTTCTTGTGATACCTTTGAAAAGTTGTTCATACAGGTTTTGAGCTTGCTAGCTGAATCGAAAGACCTACCCTTGATTAAGATTACAGGACATGCTTCGCCAGCTTTGTACCATTCTTCGATGAAGCTACTGAGATCTGATTGGTATTAATTAGACACTTTACCATAACGATATTTATGCATCAGTTAAGTAGCAGCTATTTCTTGGCGTTGACCTAATTACTTCACGAGGATCGAGACTGGGTGAGTAGAAACCTTAACCAATAGCTTTGTTTAGATTGACAACCCTGCTCTAAACAAACTCCATTCCACTCCCCTCCCAAAATGTAAAATCTTTGACATTTCAGGCGTTAATTTCTCCCCTGGCTCCCTGGGATTCAACAAAATGTGCTTATCTTCGCTACTAGAGGCATTCTTTGCTAGCATCCCGATGAGAAGTATCGAGAATTTCTTGTTTAAAGATTCTTTAATTAGTATTCGTGAACAACTAGTTATTTAAAAACTGGGGGGGCGGGGGTGGGGGCGGGGGTAGCATAACATGCACTTGATATACTGATTGAGTTATATAGTATAAATTTAACTTGTTAGCACTGATCAAAATTATCGATCTTTAGTTATGGTTCCATTTGACAAGGACCCTATTATGGTATGGCACCTCTCAGGGGTCCTTTTCGCCGCTTTTTCCGAAGATGGCTTGGCGGCTCGGCGTTAGGAGACCTTCTCCAAGGACGATCAGGTCCCAATCGGATTTTAGATAAATCCAAGTTCATAAACATAGACAATTGATCTGTCATTCGGGTGTCCGTTACTATCTTTAAGAGTACTTTAATTATCCTGCTGAGGTATGAGACAATTGACCATGCTAGATATCTTTCCGGGTGGGAATCAAGTATGCTACCGATATTCCTGGGCTATGACGGTCAATTTCATAATCGTGGCCTAGGCGCTGTCACTACTGACTAACACTCTGCACGTCCCATGTAGGCTACGTCCAACGTCGTAATTGGACAATAACATACTAAATTTCCACATGGTGAGCTGCTAGGATTTTAAGCAGTATCTGCGATTCTTTTCTTTTTTTCCTAGCATACACAACATACTAACATAAAGCTATTTTATTGAATCGGCTAGCTCTTATGAAAAGTTTCCCTGATTGCTTAATATTCTTCCTATGTAATACCTAATACTGGGTGTATTGATCATCTTATAGCAAGTATGAGGAACAGGGGAAATGAAATAAATGCTGTCCAAGAGAGTCTCAATCATCATCATGGATGGAAACGACGCGTGCGTCACTTCACATGGTCCGTATAATCCAAAGTTGCCAATGCAAATTGGTCTCCTATCGAAAACAACCACAAAGTACTCCGCTGATATGTTGCGCAGGAATTGGTTTGCTAGCACAATGTCTACTGGCGCTGTAGCCGTCGTCATCGGCCAAACCCCATTCAGCTTCTCCGGCCTAGAAACAATAGGAAAAATCTTCTTTATTGTAGATTTGGTCATGTTTGTAATGGCAAGCATCCTGATAACTGCACGTTTTATTTTACGCCCCGGTGCAATTTCTAAGTCTATGCATTATCCCGCCGAAGCTTTATTCTTCGGGTCTTTTTGGGTTTCTATAGCTCTGATCCTCAATTGTACCCAAGTATATGGAGTCCCTTCTTGTGGGCCATGGCTAGTTGTTACCATCAGAGTATGTTTCTGGATATACTCTGCTCTCGTCATTTTTGTAGCAGTTTTCCAGTACGCCAAGCTCTTTATTGCGGAACGTTTACAAGTTGCAGACGCCATGCCAGCCTGGATTTTGCCTATGTATCCCTTCCTGGTGCTGGGTCCTCTCGTGGCAACTTTGGCACCAAGTCAGCCACAAGAATCCGCTATCACGATGTTGGTTGCTGGTGTAACATTTCAGGGCTTAGGCTGGATGGTCTCAATTTTCATGTACACTATATACATTCTACGCCTAATGAGTAGCGAGCTTCCTCCGGCTTCATTAAGACCCGCGATGTTTATCAGTGTTGGGCCTGCCGCCTATACCTCTGCAGCATTTGTTGCTTTGGGCACCCAAGCTCGTAACATCCTTCCCCCAGATTTCATGGGAGTTTCTGGAATCCCAGCTGGCGAGGTACTAAGAATCATCGGTATAGTCATGGGAATTTTCCTATGGCTACTTGCTTTCTGGTTCTTCGCTGTAACTTGCTGGGGAATTGTGGATGGTTTCTCTGAAATGTCCTTTACACTAACGTGGTGGGCGTTTATTTTTCCGAACGGTGGTTTGACTTTGGCAACGATTCAGATAGGAAATGCCTTGGACAGTCATGGTATTAAGGTTTTGGGGTCTATCATGACGGTATTATTAGTTGTGGCTTGGCTTGTTGTAGCAGCAGCCTGTGTAAAGGCCTTGTGGGAGCGCAAAATTCTCTGGCCAGGTATGGACGACGACAAGGATATGGAGGTGTGATACCCTATGTTTCGGACTATCAAATGAAGAGTTGCTTTTGTTTTCAAATACTCCTATCCATGAAACAGACTCTTCTGTAAACACCATATTAAACCTTTTATTAACATGAATTGATGTATTGCATTACTTCGTCCTAAAGTGTCAAAGAGTCTACACCTAATCAAGGTGAATTCTTTTTAACAGCATTTAGTGAAAATGTGACCGGTTGGTTCAAAGGTGTCTCATGAAATCGTGATGAAAGATTATTCACATCCAGATAGGTTCCTTCGGCTAGCTGTATTTATTAGCTAGAAATGTCCAGAGAGCATGACTATATAGCAAGCGTTCAATCTTTAGTATATTGTGCTAAAATATCTATTAAGAATGACCCATAAAACTAACGTAGTCACTAAATCAAAGCGGACCTTTGATAGGCATCGTAGATTTTGAATAATGAGACAACCAAGCTTGTCTTTCTCAAAACTCCCAGTAATCCATTTGCGACGCAAGCTTCAGAACATGACCCCTATTATAATACAAGTTGTTATTTAAAATTAAAGCCATGAACGAGTCCCAGGACTTCCTTATCTGATAAAATCTTAACAGTTTGATCAAATATCAATAGATGAGTGATGGCAGGCGAAAATGGAAAAGCTTATTAACTATTTACCTACTGACATAAAAAGGTGAGTGAGTCTTGGGCCTTTTAAAGAATCAAAGCAATGTGGAACCTTTTTCAAGTTCTATGTAACTTTAGAGCGGGCATCGTTTTGTTTTCTAAGTTTATATTGTGTGCCAAAGATGTAGCATAACCATGAACTTGAACCCTTTAAAATCAAAATTTACTCTGTTTTCAATGAGCTACTGGAGCGCGATTTTACAACGTTGTTTTTCTTTCTTATAAGTTCCTGATTTTACTGCTTATATAGGAATATAGGGAATACTTTATTATTTGAAAGTAGAAATCATGGTCTCTAGGATATTCCAAGAATGATTGATCACAAAATAAGTCAAATGACTTTATTGACAAAAGTCAACTATATCTACTCTGCTAAATTATGTTTGACTTTATCATACCGTCTCTCTCTGTGCAGCTTTGCTTACCGGTATGCCAGCATGCTTTTCAACCTAAACGGAATAAAGCCGGGACGTAATTATACACGTGGTGCACATCCTAGATGATATTTATTTAGGAACTGAGCTTCTGTAAAAGAAACTTGTTTGGAAAGGGAAAGAGATCTTTGGGCTATGTATTAAGCAGGAACGAATCTTCCCTTAAATTTTGATAAGAGTACTGGAAAGCATGATTTACAACGGGATTTCTTATAGTTCAGTGTTTAATAGCTTCTTTAATATGAAGTTCTATTAAATAAAACTGGAATCTAAAATTAATATACCTTGAAAATTACTGCTCTGTCAGCCAAATGACTTTGTTTAAACCTCAGTCAACGTTGAGGCATCGCTATGAGAGGGCAAGACTGCTCTGAGGCTTTTTTCTTTTCAAAAACAAAAAGGATTTAACAGTTTCTCAGCTTTTGAAAACACCAATTGTCTCCATAAAAGAGATCTAGACTAGGATTTCCTTCTTTTCGATGTTTTTTTCTTTATCAATTCCAGTCCCAATCACTTCACCAACAGTCAGCTCCAGATCAGAATGTCTCACGCCTTCGAAAACCTTGTCAATTTCTTCTAAAGTCATTCTTGCCGTCTCAGGGAAGTAAAACCACATTCAATGAACTTGCCTGGAGCCCAAGATACACTTATCTGGAAGCTACTGGAAACTGTTAGCGTAAAGGAGAGGCTGATTATAGCCAATCAATTAAGGAGTCCCGTCCACATGCCGTGGGCAGACGAAGCATTATCCTCAATTAATGGATCGTTATAGACAAATTAACCATCCAATCATTTGGGAGATGCTGCCAAGCGACTATGTGGTTAGAGTAAAGTCTCGCAGTTTCGTGCGGAAGTTTGCACGAGAATCCTCCGTCAGCTCTCCCGAGATTGAGATTCTCCAAAGAGAATTTATATGATGTGAGGCAACAATACATGCATGGCTCGGGGCCTTCATCCGAATATAGAAGCTAGTTGTCAACATTCTAAAATATATTTGCTTCAAAATGTTGGCATAGCAAAAGGGTCGATGAATAAGGATTTAGATAAGTAAATCAGCAAATCCGTAATATCAAGATCCACAAGCCGATAATACCAGAGAGGGAAGAAATTGAGAGTTGCACAAGGAAGAAAGCTCATGTTTCAATTAAGGCTTGGTATTACTACCATCACGTGTGTATTTTAAAAACGTGGTATGGGGTTTAGGAAGCTGTTAATGCCTTATGGAACATATTGAGTGGTGATGTTGGACATAGTGGAAGGCTTTCTATCACCTGGGCTAAAGAGTATGGTGATTTGGGATTTGAGCAGGTGGAGAGATGGCTTGGTAGAGATGGTAGTGGATTATAAAGAGAGAACTGAAGTTGGGTATAGATGGTTTTCCAGAAAAGGTGGGGCTAAGGCGCTTATGTGGTGGTTAGGATTTGGACTTGGGTATACTACGTTTGAGTTGTCAAACCTGGTTCTTTCTAAAGTTGAGTTTGGTTGGGAAGTCACCCTACTAGTGAAAAATGTTGGTGTCAAGAGGGTAGGGAAGTGATTCAAGTCTACTATTTGGCATCAGGGGCTGGATCACCAAGAGAACTTAGAGGCTTTGAAATTTTTTCTATAATACAGTCTGGAAAGAATACTAAAGTCACTGTTATGATCAAGCTAAGAGACTTGGCTTATTGGGATGTTGACGAACAGAAGTGGGTAGTTGCAAAAGGAGTATATAAAATTCCTAGTTGGGAAGAATGCAGGTGATGAGGAGGTACTGCTAAGTGAAGCTATTGTCAAGAGGAAGTGTCTATTTATCTGATCTTTACAATTTTATTCATAATCAACCGAAATTTAGACTACTTCGAGTAATTCAGTGAATATTGTCATCATAAATGACTTCATCAATTCATTCAATCATCTGATAATTATATCTTTCGACCTAGTTGTGATTGACGTCCATAGAGAGAGAGAGAGAGAGAGAGAGAGAGAGAGAATTTCAAATTGCCTTCCAGACTTACGTCCATGGGGAGGTGGGTCCAAAACTAAATACACTGTGCTTGCTTGCTCGACTTCTTCTTCTTCCTTCCTTCGATTCCATTCCCGTTATACCATGATCAAATCAAATCAATTAGATTGACGTCCATAGTTTGATCTATTTACACAATTGAGCTACAACAAGCTGAATGCTTAGGAGACAGATAAATGTACTGATCTGTACTGATCTGACTTCCTTAAACAGTCTTACATTATTTATGATATACAGCTTCTCTAATTGAGGTTCCATACTTGATAGGAGCGTATCGGTAATACGGAAGTAAACGTTCTTCTCAATTTCGCCAAACTAGAAAGGTACGCGAGTGTCAAGCAAAATACAAGATGGACTTGATTGATCACAAGTTCTGCAGGATCTTTATATCCGTCCTTCTTAAAAAAAAATGGAGAAGAGCATGCACATATTTGAAAGCTTCAGAAGTACTGGAAGAAGCATAAAGCTGAGTATGGGAAAAATCAAGTAGGGGAAAAAATTATTGATTTACAGAAGTTCAAAGACAATCAATTATACCATGCATGATATTTTATTTAAAGTCTAGACAGCATCAAAGAGTCGCTTGATTTGTCAACATGCTTTTTGTGGAATCTGAGGGTTGAGCATCTATGTTACGGAGAATTGAAGCTCTGAAAGACATGTACCTCACTAAACTTGACTTTAAATACGGGCTGTCACAGTGATTCCCTAAAAGGTCAGCATGAATTACGCTATTATTTCAGATGATCTATGTTGACTTTTATTAAATTTGCAGAAGTAGGTTCAAAACTTACCGAATCAATGATTATGCCAGTTCCATTGATGTAACTCGCAGAAGGAGTACAGAGAAACACAATGACATCTGCAACCTCTTCCGGTAATGCCGCTCTACTAAGAGGAGTCGCTTGCTGAATCATTTTCTCTAATCTTGGTGATCTCTTAAGGCTACGCTCCAACATCGGTGTAGCAACATATGATGGACATACAGCGTTCACTCGAATTTGCTGCCTTCCGTTGTCTAATGCTATTACCAAACACGTCATTAGACACTGTACGCATTTCTATTTGTAACTGAGATAACTTACAAGCCGCTTTAGTAATACCAAGAACAGCATGCTTAGACGCTACATAAGCCATCATATTAGGTGATCCAATGTATGAAGCACCTGAACCCACATTGACAATGCTGCCTCTACCCAAAATGCGTTCCTCACCATGTCGACCTTTGTGTGTAAGAACGTCCTGAGTCATCATCACTTTACTGACCGCTCGAATGCAAAGCATAACACCTTTGGTATTAACTTTGAGTACTGAATCAAAATTCTCGATATCTAGATCAGAGGTAGGAAGCAAGGAGGTAGCACCAACCTAACATGTCCAGATTCTTAATTAGCGTTGATCTGCAGAGTATGTGACCTGTTATGAGACCCTACCCCGGCGCTGTTCACACAGTAATCAATTCTTCCAAAAGATTTCACAGTAAAAGTTACCATATCTTGAACACTGTTCGGGTCAGAGGTATCAACCTTAACAGCTAGTGATCGATATCGAGGATTTGTGGCGAAACTCTTGCTCTTCTCCACGGCCACAAGAGCAGCATCGTAGTTGATATCAGCAAATACTACACCTAGCACTCCTGCTTGAGCAAAGGCATAGCACGTCTCCTCTCCGATACCAGCCGCAGCCTGCATATATGTCAGGAGAAGAAATCGGTCCACAAACCCAAAATGAAACTTACACCAGTGATGAGGGCAACTCCGACTACACAAAGGATGGCCATTTTGATGGAAGGGGCAAAGAGAATTTTTTATTGCAACTTTATTTGCGACAGGTTTAGTGTTCTGGATAGTGATTCTTATCATCAGAAAATAGACTTTAACTTTATCATGTTGTTCATGCATTTAGGCTATTACTTTGTTTACCCCCAAAATTGTTTTGTATGCCCTGGCTAGAAATCAACATTGACTATTAGTGTGAGTCATTGTACATCTACAAGATATATAAACACGCATGAGTGATGCATACGGCAGAATCCTCTTAGTCTGCCGTCAAGGATTGCAAAGCTGAAGAAGCTCATCACGACACGCTGTTAGCCGATAGTGGCGGCCGCCGAACCACCTTCCTAATTGCATCACAAGACTGGACTCACAGCACCAACACACCATTAACATTCAGCATTTTCCAATATCTGTTTGTTAGAAATCAGGAAGCTCGATTAGGTGTAATAAGTGGAGGGTAAATCACTGTATTAGTTGGTGATAACTAGTAAAAAACTACACTACTGAGATGTGGCCTAATATACCCCTGAAATGGTCATGTGATCACGGATACGATCGATATTCTGACACTGTTGGATAAATCTAGCAAAAACAAACTTTATTACCTTGTATAATGCAGCTCCCGAGATCAATTAATTTAATTCCAACAATTGGGAAAGCATGCACGTTAGGCTGCATATTCCACCACTTTCCCTAGTACCAAATGTCTTGGAGACACCGCGGGGGTGGAGAGCGCGTGAGCGACGGTGGACGTTTACAACCAAAGAAATCAGAATACAACAGAGGCGCCCTAGAACAGTGTAACATCCTGCTCCGACAAATTCTATTGGCTTTTAGCACAATGGGAATTCATCAAGTGCGGCATAGCTCGGCGATCGATCAGCACGGCAAGTGTGTAGCGTGTTTCAAACACATCCAAGATCTGGAAGAACGTGTTGATTCAAAAATTGAACATTGACGATAAACGTTGCAAAATTGGCTGCAAATTCAGGTCATTATTGTATCTTCCTTGACTTTTTCTGAGTCAAGCAAGATGCGATTCCTATGTTTGCATGGAATGGGTACAAATGGTGAGGTAAGGCTGCCAGTTACTTTTGCAAGAATCATTCAAGCCATCCTTCAGAGGCATGTAGTGTGTCTTTGAATTTTTGTAATTTGAGAATACGTTAACCTTTCGTACGATACTTGTACTAGGACTAATAATGCTCTTTTCAGATATTTGAGATGCAGACTGGTAGATGTTGTCCTTTCAAGATGTGGTACCAACTTGTGGCTCGTACCTGACCATGGAAGTAGCTGCATTACGATATAATCTCGGAGATAATCATACATATGAGTTTATTGAAGGGAATATTCCGTGCTCTATAGCACCTGGTATGATTACATCCATCTTAGGTTAAATGAAGTTAATAGCAAAAGAAGGATTATCAGCTTTGGTAGCTTCTGGAACCGAATGTTTCAACTGGACGGATGAAGAATATTCGCCTAGAGGTTTCGACAAGGTAGTTGAAGACCTTGAAGCATACATAGTATCTGATGGTCCCTTTGATGCGGTCATGGCATTCTCCAGCGGTGCGGCGCTTGCAGCTACGCTCATAATTCGAAAAACACAGCAAAACACGTGGGAACAAAATTTGAGCCCAGTTTTCAAGTGTGCATTTTTCTTCTCGGGTGGAATTCCTGGAGTTCTAGAAAGGGACGAAGTTCGAGCTGCTGATCCCAGCAGGGAAGGCACTATTATCAAAATCCCAACTGCGCACTTTTGGGGCTCGAATGATAAGGAATATCCACAGTTTGGACATCTGCTCTACGAGTTGTGTGTGAGAGATACTAGAGAGCGATATGTGCACTCTGGGGGTCACAACGTTCCAGATTCGAAAGACATGCATGACTTGGAAAACACTCTCAGGGTGATGAGATCTGTGATCTTGAAGACATTGTGCTCGCATTGATTTCATTGTGTTTCTAAGTAACCAAAACATCAAAATGGATTGCGATGTATATAGAGCTGAGTCTGTTCTAAGTCTACCCAATTCATATCACAATTTGGTGATTTTGCCACATCAAGACGGATGACGGAATCTGAGCAGCAGCGAAAGCGATTAAAATCCTAAATTGCAAATTGTATGCCCCTGCAAAGATCTCCCGAATCCGAATTTGTTGATGCTGGCCGAAGATGAAGATATTGTGTGCAGAATCCAAAATTTTGGTCAACTCTTCTGCACTTAAGAACGTGCTCAGATGCAATCGAACATAGCTTTTATATGCAGCTGTAACAATCGCTAATCCTATGACGCCCCCCATGACACGAAATTGGGTCACAGAACCTAGAGCAACGGCTGCGTGAGATCTTTAGTCAGTTTCAGAGCTTGATATTAGGTTTCGAAAATCTTACAGAGGTCACGCTTCTCTTTGATAGAGAAAGGTGTCATTACTATCAATGTTGATATATTTACTCCAACACCAAGACCCGCTATGATTTGATACCCGTATTGTAAGTTTGATTCTTTGCTTGACAGAGGAAGCGTCGATAAGAGAGCGAAGCCAATGATTTGAAGACAGGATGCACCTAGTACTAAGTATATAGCTGGGACCTTTAGTTTGCTGGCAATGACAGCACTAATCGCCGAGCCTACGGGGCATGCTCCCTGTGAAAGGAATAAGTCGAAATCCTGAATTCAGAGCAGACGAATCGTTGACGAGTTGAAACCGCTGGGGGAGTTGAAATATTGTTACAAACCACGTGGCCCCAAGGAAGACGGAGTTCCTGCCACGAAAACATCAGTCACAAGCACAAAACGTAAAATCGCACCTAACCTACAGTATCATCCCTAACCAAACGCGGCTCATCATCAACCTCCATGGAAATACGGGCTCAGCGAGACCAGAACGCATGGTGTTTATACGCTCCCAAAAGACGAAAATTAACCAAGAAGCACCAGAGACTGTTAGCAACACGATCACAAATGCCGAATTCCACGCGAAATCTTGTCCAGCTTCCTGAAGAGCTGTTACAAGAAATGTTGTTGCGACTAAAAGCAAGCCTGCACCGAAGAAGTCTACCCTTAAAGCTGTTTCTTTCGTCATAAGTGCTCGAAAACCATGATAAGATTGTAAAGCTGTGCCTCCCGCTTGACCTTGGTAAGGGAAGTCTCTAGGCAGAAAGATGAAAATTGCAATCATACATATGATACCGACAGGCACGCTATGAAAAATGTTAGTATATAAGATTCGCTGGCGTAGACTCTCGTATAACTCACTTCAGGAGAAAGACCCACCTCCAAGTATCCGATTTATTGAGAGCTCCGCCAGCGACCGGGCCAACTATTAATGATGCCGCATACACTACTGACACGCTACTTGTGTATTTTGTATAGAGCTCTGGTGGAACAAGCTCCATAAATATTATAGCGCCCAAAGCGAAGTTCCCACCCCCACCAAAGCCCTGCAATGCTCGAAATACTATTCTGTATAAAGGTTAGTGATGAATTTGTCCAATAGCAAACAGATTATACGTGCAGCTGGTCCATGGTTTGAGATGCTCCACATGCTCCTGAAAAGACCGTAAAGAGGAATAAAGCCAAAATTGCAAGTGTTTTTCGGCCAAAGATGTCACTCAGCTTTGCCCAAATGATGATCATACCTACAATAGTACCTTTCAGTAACTTGATCTTCAGCAACTTGTAATATTCTGAACTTACTGACATAGCCGAGCATATACGCTGAAACCAGCCAACTTCCTTGATCGAAGGAATTGAGGTCAGTAGTAATTGAAATTAGTGCAGTAGTGACGATTGGAATTTCGAAATTCGTTAGAAAAAGAGTGGTGCAGAACCTAGAAAGCTTAGTGAATCATTCCTCGTCAACATTACTGAATTGGCAGTCGCACGTAGCTGTTATCAGGTGGAGTTTTAGACCCTTAAGATATTCTCGAGCAGGTTGAACATCCTCACCAGAGGCAGGCTCGGTACTTCTGGATAATGTATTTGTCTCATTTTCTTGCTGGTGGCTAGAAGACATATTCTGAATCCTCGAGCCCATAGAGTGATTCAAGGAAGCGTGATAGGAAGGATTAAATGTATATTGAGATTCTACTATAACCGACTTAACTGGAGTCAATTTAGAACTCTGTGATAGCACGTTGTTGACTTGAGTTCGAATTAATCTGGGTCAGCGTAGAGATTGGGGGGTTAGGGGTTTGGGGAGGGTAGTGAGTTCAAAAATTCTAGCTTTTGATAGCTGAAAATAAAGCATTAAGCGAATGGGACGTTGTAAGATAGGCTATGGTTTGATTGAAGATGAGTTGAGGTGATGTTGGAAGCCAAGATGCTTCATACGGCTTTGGAAGACCAATGATTGCTGGTTGGATTTCATCGCTAAACGCTTCGTTTCATTCCATTGATTCAGGCACCTAGGTGACTTAGCGTAGTATTTGGACATAACGCTGTAAATCTGCGAAATTATAGTTCCGAAATTTGCCTGACCGATCCTCTTATCTTATTATTGTTGGAAGTAAATTGTCGCAACGCCAATGATAAGAAATCCAATCAATTGGTCTGTCCGATATTTCTTGCATGTGGGAAGGACGACGGAGGGGAGCTGGGGCATGCCAGGGCTAGGGACGGATGCAATCCGTTGATTCCACGCGAACAAGAAACCTGATGTAAGTTTAGCCAGAAAGTCAGGTAATACAGTGGCAAGGTCTTTGCAGCCATAGATTGAATAAATAATCCTTACTCCTATCCTGTACTCCTACCATGTATAGGCCACCCCTTAACAGTACATATTCGTTGGTTCTCAAACTGGCACATTGCATCTAAAGTTCAGCTAATAGGAATGATTTCTCCTCAGTATCCAACACATTCGGCATTTACATCTTGACAAAACCCGAGAGGCTGCCCAGTTACCAACTTCGAGCTGAAAATCCCTGCCATTCAGTGAGTTTTCCCACTATGCCACTCGTTTGCTTGTCGAGGGGTTTTGGATAGCTATCCTTAATCTTGAGTGCCTCCTAGAGACAACGAAGGTCTATTTTAAGTGGCGCCGACTCACTTTCAAGCAACGTATAATTCCCACTGTAGTATTCAAGTTCTAAGCAGATAAGAACTACATCTTCTACATCACTATCTCTTAGTTTCTACGGTATTCGACCAAAACTATTAACACAGTTACACAAAAAGGAGATTCCTCCAGATATGCTCAAAACATTGCTTCAAGGCCCTGCTATGAAGCCTCCACCAGGAGAAATTACAGAATTTGGTGGTGGCCCAGGTCTCGAAAGCATTCTTTCGACTGTCGAAATTCTTTTTTTCGTACTTCCCACGCTTACGGTTCTCATCCGCTGATACACACAAGTACAGATCAACAAGAGAGTGGGATTAGAAGATTGTAGGTACTGATATTCTTTTAAAATACACATTACTGACTCTCTCAATATATATGTGTCATCGCTTGGGTATGTGTATATCCATTCAATGAATCGTATTAGTATCTTACAAATGGAAGGTTATTTATGTAGGGATTTATGTTTCCACAATACTCGCAGGGAAAGCTTCTGGAAGTCGACATGAATGGAATGTACGACTCAAGGACACGGAAGACTTCTTATTTGTAAGTCATAGTCCAGAGAATTCGTTAATCTACCATATTATTGACATATGAATTAGTACTCGAACGCAGGTGCTATCATTTACGGTTGTGTCATTCTTACCATTGAATCGTCGATATTGGTTCAGTAATATCAAAATATTTTGTATTACAGGGAGGTTTACCTTTTATTGGACATGCTAAGCTATGATTTGGCTCAACATTACTTTCTATATAATCTGTACCTTCCTTGAGCTTTTCACCTGCTCTCTACGAAAAAAAATGGACTTTATGGATAATGACCGGAACATGTATGAACATTAAAGTCATAAATGTGGCAGCTGCAGCAGTCAATGTGGTTTCAGACTTCATAATTCTCATGCTCCCCCAAGCAATCGCTTGGAAGATTCACATGAGCATCAAAAATAGATTAGCTGTATCTCTGATTTTTGCAACTGCACTGTTGTGAGTTAACTCTGCTTAACATGAGCTACTTTAGAGGAGCTAAATATCATTAGTGCTTGTATTGCTGCGGCTGTTCGTTTGTATTATGCTGTCATTCTTCTAAACAGTAATGATGTGACATGGTACTGCTGTTTGATGGCGATCTGTGCATTTCCTGAACTAGGACTTGTTATAGTCATATTCTGCCTCCCGATTCTGCCAAAGTTTATCAGACGTCTTGGAGAGGCCCAACTTCTTTCACGTCTAACACTAGTCTGCAGTTTTTGATAAGCGTTACGAAGAACTACAGTGCAGATTCATCTTCCAGCCCAAACACTAAGCCAGCTAAAAAAAACCTTCCCATGACAAAATGCGTCTAGCCAGCTACGATCGATTGGTCGAAGAGCAGGAACATCAGAGATCAAGGGCAGGAGTTAAAAATTCGACTAAAACCACAGAGGATGAACATGAGCTCCTGTATGTGACACGGAAATAAATGGTAGCAATGAGATACTTCATACAACACAACTTACTACTGAGTCTCGGCCACGGGATGATATTACTCTGCCGATATGCCATGGATATTCTATTAGATATAAAGTATGGCAGGGAGACCATGAGCTTCAGAACCGCCGCAACGATGGGTAGTCATCGAAGTCGACTTTCGTATGATTTGGGTGTAAAGCACAATATTTGATATCAGGAAAACGTACTCAAGCTGCAGCCATATCTTTAATGCTTTCAAAGAGACAAAAGACTCATGTCAACATATAGAGACTGAAGTAATTCATTGTTTTGCTGGATAACAAACTATTTGCTTTCAAATGATTTCAAAACTTTTCATTCTAGAATACAACTGCCACTTCACGAAATTTCCTTTCATCGCATTTATCGCCCATTTTGGTTTCTATACTAAGCGAAAAATCTCATTAGAGCATGCCGCTTGTTGGTTTGATACTTTATCCCGGTCTCGTAAGAATAGCGACCATATCCACGGACAGTGCTGATAGTGTTGACTACCCCGCGGAGTTGAGAAAGGCAAGCTCTTTTGACGATGCAAAGGAGTTAATGCTCACTGTCATTGTTGCGAAACTTTCGAAAGCACTGGATGTTCCATGTCAAGACATCGACACTAGTAGGTCCATCCATGCATATTGTGTAGTTTCATTATTGGCAGTAGAGCTGAGAAACTGGTTTGCCAGAGCTCTCCAGGCAGATATTGCTGTGTTTGATATCATGGGAGCTGAAAGTATCACAGCTGTGAGTATCCTTTTAGCGGCAAGGAGCTCCTTTGTATATGTTAAGGAAGAGCCGTCTGAGAACTGAAGGAAGACTATTATACCTTCTATTTGAATCTTGGTACGTTCTGAATCTTAATAAAAGGACTCAGTGATAGAGTAGTATGATTTAGTAGCAATATATATATTAGCTGCAATTGACGAAGATTAATCGCTAGTCTTTTAGTTAAGAAAGCTCTTTATAATTATATATGATTATATATAGCCGATATATTCTTATAGATATATTACATAAGATACGCCCTATTTAGATAGGTACAATCTCATATAATTATAGTATGATTTCTACCCTAAATTATATTATCTTAACTTGTAAATTTAAGCCTCTTTATCATGATCATATAAGAGACCCTGACATACTAGCTGCGGCTATAGTCGAACCGTTATATTTTACTTTAAATTAGAACATAATATATAATTAAACATTTATATCTAAAACAAGGGATATTATTGACCCTATGATTTTTTTCAGATTTGATTCCTAAGTTGAGTATAGTATATTGGACCTTCTTCAGGAAATCGAATATGCGATGCTTAATTATTGAGGTGAGCACTAACTCAGTTAGGAAATCGCATCTCTGACAGACTTCTAATCAAACAGGGCCTAAGTAGATTCAATAAAGCGGCATTAAGTTTCAGATGAGATGAGAGGCATTGGGGGTGACGTTATCTAGACATGGGTATACTTATTTATCCCTACTGCGAGTAAGCTTCCACAGTATAATAGCGCCGCGCGGAACATCATTGGATGATCACTAAAATTTTACAAATTTCGCTTTCAATGCCCTAACTTGGAAGGGTTTTAGACGAGCCCAGTTGTTGGAGACAGAGTTTTTGCTACTAGCCTACGATTGTCCATCATTCAAATCATTACATTATTTCGTTCAGTACCTACCAGATATGAGTAGTAGAGAAGAATCTCAGCCTGAAACTTCTGATGTGGGGGGTGGTCACCACAACTACTTTGGATCTACGCGCAACGACAACAATGATATGGAGCGTATGGGAAAGACACAGGAATTGAGAGTAAGCTATGTTAAGACCTGAGCCTGGAAGTAAACTGACTTCTATGCAGCGTAATTTTCGTCCCCTGTCCGCTTTAAGCTTCACGATGATCCTGCAGGGTACTTGGGAAGTCATGATTGTGTGAGTACCCTTGAAAAACAAGTTTGCAGTACATTGATCATTGAGTAGCGCCTCATACACTGGACTGTTAGATGGAGGTTTGGCAGGATTACTCTACTCATACATCTGGACCTTTATCGGGATGAGCTTGGTAAATGCTTCCCTGGCAGAGATGGCCTCCATGGCTCCCACGTCTGGTGGGCAGTACCATTGGGTCTCCGAATTCTCTCCAACAAGGTTCCAGCAGTATCTCAGTCACTTGACAGGATGGATGTCAACCGTTTCATGGCAAGCTGGTACCGCATCTGGCCCATTCCTTGTTGGCACGTTGATTCAGGCGCAAATCCAGATTAACAACCCGAGCTATGCGGCCACCAACTGGCAAGGAACCCTCTTAGTCATTGCAATCACTTTGATCGTCTGGATTCCGAATGTCTTCTGTTCTGGAGCAGTGCCCATGTTCCAGAATCTAATGCTGATTGTTCACGTTGGTGGATTTCTTGCTATTATGATTGTTTGGTGGGCATTAGCTCCTCATAACTCCGCTAAAACTGTCTTCACGACATTTGCCGATGGTGGTGGATGGCAAACTATCGGGGTTAGTATGATGGTTGGACAAATATCTTCTATCTATGCATTAATCTGTAAGCATACCAGATAATTCAAACAAATGAATGATACTAACCTAAAAGGCTCTGATGCCGCAGCCCATATGGCAGAAGAGATCAAAGATGCTAGTGCCGCTGTGCCAAAAGCAATTATCCGCAGCTATCTCGGAAACTCACTTATTGGATTCATCGGTCTTATAACCTTCCTCTTCGTGCTCACTGATCTTGAAGGCGCACTCAATTCAGAAACTGGCTGGCCACACATCTGGGCTCTCCAACAAGCCGTTGGTCTAGCGGGTACAAATGTACTCAACTTTATTTTGATATCCCTCATCTTCGCTGGAACGATTTCTTTTAATTTGTCAACTTCGCGGCAAACTTGGGCGTTTGCTAGAGACAGAGGATTGCCTTTCTCCAATTGGCTGGCTTACGTTCATCCAAAGCTTCAAGTGCCAGCGAACGCCGTGACCTTCACTTCGCTTTTCACAATTATCTTATCGCTTATTAACATCGGTTCTGATGTTGCGTTTAATGCTATTATATCGCTCAACTTGGTTGCGCTTATGTTGACATACACAATTTCGATTGGCTGTGTATTGTATCGACGTATTGTCCACCCGGAATTACTCCCTAAAGCGAGATGGACTCTAGGAAAGTGGGGTATCATTGTCAATGGAGGTGGATTGTTGTACTCAAACTTTGCATTTTTCTGGTGCTTCTGGCCCGAGTCAAATGAAATTACATTAGAGGGCTTCAACTGGGCGGTATTGATGTTCGTTGTTCTGGCAATGACCAGTACATTGGATTACTGGTTCAGAGCTCGGAAGGCTTTCAAGGGGCCAGTCACAATTATTCAGGGGTTTCACTTAGAATAGACGGAGTGTATAGTATATAAACAGGTGCGAATCTTGTAGATCCTGAAAGATTTGGAAATTAGATGTTCAAATTCTAATCCTATTTATATATTTGTGTGTTTCTACTTTGGATTGCTGATAAGAATTTTAGAGGGCTAGAGTAACAACAGGGATCTGGCGAGCAAAGTGAGGTATAATTTCAATACCTCACTTTAGGATAAAATTCATAGATGAAAGACCTTTGTTTGTCCCTAGTTTTATGTTCAGTGGTGCTAGCTACCTACAGATTTATAGCATATTCGAAAGAAAGCTTTGAATGCAGTTTCTAAAACATCCCCTTGTTAAGCACTACGTCTTGATAACATTTACTTTCTCCACCATGCATATTCTTACCCATTGTCTTCCGTCTGATCACTATTCATTCTCTTATCTAGTCACATATGGTGTTAGTTGATAATCCTTACCACTTCTAGTTGTTTTTCTAACCAAAAGCGTGTAGCAAGAGAGCAGGTGCCTAATAGTTTGCATCGGATTATATATAGGAAAGATATTTAAGAAAATGTCTGCTCTGTTCTCTAATTTCTACACTAAAAACTTACTTGTACAGCTGTTGAAAAAGGCTTATTCTATATTATAAAAATAATCTAAAGGCGTAATACTCGATTTGCGTTCCGAGTTTTCCCACTATAATGAATGATAGGGCGGCAAAATTGGAAGCCACTTGCATTCAGTCACATGACATGAAACACATGCTTCGAATAGCAGCATTGTAAAAAAGCCGATTGAACTACTGATCTTAAGCCATACTTAGTATATCTGACATTCAATTTTGCCGCCCGTGATGTCAGGCTCGATATTAGGAGAGGAATGATATTTAGATCAGCCAGCATGACTCTTCCATATTTATTCCTGCAATCTGTCACCTGATATACATAAGTGGTATTATAGGGTTTATCTTTTAGAACCGAGCCCCCTTGCATCTCATGTAACCATATATGCTTGGCATGCGAATAAGGTTATTAACCCACCGTGGTATTATCTACAAACCCTCTATGTATCAAGCCATCTGCCAAGTCTAATCCTCTCGGCTACCAAACAAACTCATTCCTCTACGCGTCCGCGTGAATATGAACGAATCGGAACTGTCGCCACCGTGCGACGACGGCACTTTTGGGCCTGTCATTCGCGGTTGCCGTCAAGATTTCGACTTCACCCTCGCCTTCTAGCAATATATGTTTTCCGTTGTTCCTTTTGTTCTGTTGCTGCTTTTTGCACCAATTCGCATTTTCGTCCTGCGTCGCCGCTCAGCAAAGGTAGATGAACGTAATTTGAAGTATGCTAAACTGGTATGTTGTTCCTATCACCTTGCATTAAAAAACTACTTCGGACCCTTATCAATCTAATGAAATTTATTGATGGTTATAGGGTGCGATTGCCATACTCTGCTGCCTTTCAATTGGCTTTACTTGTGCTCTGGGGCTCAAACAAACATGTCCCAGGCGACCGCCGAGCAGCATTGACTTCTTCTTCTCTTTCGCTCGCAGCAAGTGTAGCGCTAATTTCACTATCACCCATGGAACATGTCCGCTCTCTTCGACCCTCGCTGTTGGTAACCCCTTACCTTCTTGTGTCCTGCATTCTTGATATAGCGACCCTCCGCACTTTGTGGCTTTGGTCGTATACGGAACTAGTCATACGCTTGGTTTTCACTTCTGTTTTCTTTCTCAAGGTCTTTATTTTAGCCCTAGAGGCGGTGCAGAAGAAGAAATTCTTCCTCGCTGCCTACCGGAAGAGAAGCCCCGAAGAGTCCAGTGGGCTTTTTGGGCAGGGGGTGTTGTGGTGGTTGAACAGTATTATCTTCTTCGGTGCGAGGCACTCACTGAAGCCAAAGAAATTATATCCTATCATTGCGGATATGTCTTCGGAAAAGCTGAGCATTCAGTTTCATGCAATACACCTAGGCTAGCTCTCCTAGCGTTTAAATTGTGCCAACCGCTTCTCATCCAACGTCTGTTGGTGTTTCTTGGAGAAGAAAGCAGGGCTCGAGATGTAAAAAATTGGTTATGGACTTGTTGGAGCCGCTGTCCTCATCTATGCTGGCATGGCAGTATGTCTACAAGCTGTGATCCACTTTGATATGCTCTTTCTAACTTTATGCAGGTATTTGGAGCGGTGTACTGGCATCGACATTATCGTTTTATGGCCATGGTACGGGGAACACTCACTACAGCAGTGTACCGAAAAGCATTGCAAATGGACGTGAAGGCCTCCATCAGCGCCAAGACAATCACACTGACGAGTGTAGATTGTGAGCGTATTACTAGGGGCTTGATGGACTTGCACGAACTCTGGGCCAATGTAATGCAGGTCGCGATAGCAACGTGGCAGATTGAGACACAACTCGGGGTTGCTTGTATAGCACCAATTGTGGTAACTCTCGGTCTGTTCTCAATCAACCAGATCCCCAAGGCAATAACTCACTGACTTGGCTATAGTGACGACCGGCTTGACTGCATATGCCGCAAATTACATGCCTAGGTTTATGATACAATGATTGAATGCCTGGAGTACAGAATCAGTGAGTAGCTTCTATTAAATAAATGAAGAATGAACGTATATATCTTACACGTGTGTTTGAGGTGTTACTTCTTCCATTCTTGGATCCATAAAAGCAATCAGGATCACTAACCTCACGTCCGATGTATTAGAAATTTTGAATAAACTCCGTACTGACGAGCTTGCCTCGGCCGCGGAATTTCGGTATCTGTCAATAGCTACTGCAATATTTGGTAAGAAACCGAATTTAGCATGATCTTAAACTTCTAATGATGGAGTTCTGCTAGGCTACGTACCGCAGCTTATATCGCCAGTTCTTACATTTGTCGTCTTCACAGCAATTGCCAGAAGCGGCTCGGCCACTTTGAATCCTGCGTGGATGTTCACTTCACTCTCTCTACTTCTTCTCATAGCAGAGCCCCTCAATCTATTCACCGCATTAATTGAACTCATGACTGCTCTAGGCTGTATAACAAGAGTGGAGCAGTTTCTTCTGAGCTGTCCCGTGTTGACAACCGCTCGAGGCTCGACAATATCGTACGACAATCGGCAACTAACGAGAAGTCACAGCCGATTTCAGATGCCTCCGGAGCTGGACTAACAAGCAACACGGCTTGTATTTCAGTTCAAGGAGGTACGTTTGGCTGGAATAACGAACGTCCCCAAGTGCTCTGCGACTTGAATTTTACCGTTAACTCTGGAGACATTGTTTTTGTGCGGGGACCTGTCGCATGTGGAAGACGACATTAATGAAAGCTATCCTAGGAGAGACCCCTGTTTCTAACAGCGGCAGTATTAAACTGTCTTGTTTTGAGATTGCTCTATGCGAGCAATCCCCCTGGGTCATGGTAGGTGCTTGGCAGCTAAGTCACTTCTGTACTACACATGCTGACTTTGCAGAATCAATCGATTTGTTCAAATATCACTTGTTCATCTTCATTTGATGCAGAGTTGTACTCAACTGTTATACGCTGCTGTGCTTTAAGTCCTGATTTAGCTTCCCTGGATCGTGCGACATGACAGTAGTTGGAAGCAAAGGGTCCTCTCTCAGTGCCGGGTAGCGATAGCGAATAGTATAACATCCTTTCATTATATTTCTCCTCCCTCTCTACTTTATTGTAAAGCATGTCTACCCTATTTTAGTTTAGCAATCTAACGTCATAAAAGGCACTTGCTCGAGCAGCGTACTCACGCAAGAGAATTGCTCTACTGGACGACGTTTTTAGCCAGTTGGACGCAGACACTGCTTTAGACATCGCAAGTCGCCTTCTCGGTCCAGATGGGCTATACCGGCAATGGGGAACAACTGTTCTTGCCACAACCTCTTCAGGTATTTGTTACCTTTAACGTCATTGATCGGGTGCGATAGTATGGAAACTAATATAAACTTAAGATCGATTTCTGTCTTACGCTACCCGGACCATCGTCTTGAATGCAACCGGAGAAATAGTTGATCAGGCTGACATTCACACCGGAACATTACCGGGCGCTACCACGGATATCTCCGAGGAGAATTCCAAACATTTGAGAGAAGAAATTCCAAAAAGTGAAACCCATATGGCAGAAGATGCAGAAATCCTACTAGTTGACTCCAGTAATGAGGTCACTGCTGACTCCGAGTCTTTCTCAGAAGAACGTGCAGGGAATGACATTAGAGTATTTAGGTATTACTTCAAATTTGTTAACTGGAAGAGGGCTGTAATATTTGTAGTCTTCCAAGTCTGTCTAGCCTTTTTATCATCCTTCCCAGGTCTGTTCAACCTACTATCTTTTTATGATTGTTTATTTGTCACTAAGAAAGGTCAATTTAACATTTTGTAGTTGTCTGGCTCAAATGGTGGACGGATGATAACTCCGCTTTTCGAGATGACAGAACAGCGTATTATATTAGGATATATGCAGCTTTACAAGGTGCTGCACTTATTTTCTCGGGCTTGGTAATTTGGTAAGCAAGCTTGAGTGCATGTTGGCTGCAACATAATAGTGATCAACATTCATTTAGGTGGACTTTGAATGTTTTGGCAGTCGCCACAGGTTTCCGCCTGCACGAGATCCTGGCAAGCACAGTCGTGTCGTAGGATGACACTGTTTACTGTGCTAAATCTAGCAGCTGACACTCAAGCTATTTAGTTCGACTGATAGCGGCAGTATTGTCAACAGGTCACTATCCCCCATGCTGTAACTGTTTTGGAATGTCTAATTTCTTCAAGATTTACTCAGGATATTCAGTTGACAGATATTCAACTCCCACTTTCTCTTCGGATTGTTGTCACTAGTAAGTACCTAAACTTGGCTAAAGCAAATGAAATTAACACGTGTGCAGATTTGTCGATTGGTATTGCCCAAGCTGGTTTGATTGCGTCTGCATCTACGTGGATTGTTTTGAGTTATCCACCACTGCTAGCTGTGTTCTATATTATTACTAAGTACTACGTACGGACAGCGCGGCAGATGAGGATGCTGGATTTAGAGGAGAAGCCGCCTTTATAGTATGTTATATGTTCAAAATGATCGAGCTTTCCTCTCTTTTCCCTATTGCTCAAGTAGCTATTTTTCTATATTAAGCGTACTATACTAATTAGTTACAGTTCCCAAATTCTAGAAACCTTAGATGGCATGGCCACTATCCGCGCATTTTTTTGGCTACCAGAATCAATTCAGCGAAACTACGAGCTCGTTGATCGCTCGCAAAAGCCATTCTACCTTATGTATGTCATCCAAAAAATGGCTTGGCCTCGTATTGAACTTGGCAGTTGCCGGTCTAGTGACTATTGTAGTCGGCGTTGCAGTTGCATTACGCAATACGATATCCGTTGGCTTCACGGGCGTGTCCCTTACCCAGATTGTCTCTTTCACCTCTTACCTCAAAATGATCATCCTCTTCTGGGCGCGGCTGCAAACTGCCATGGCGGCGGTGGAGAGAATCCGAAACTTCAGCAACGACACTGAAAAGGAGGACAGCTCTGCAGGTGCTTTTGAGCCACCAGAAGACTTGCCAGCAAAAGGGAAAGTTGAGATTCAGCGATTTTCGGCGAAATACATGTAAGTATAGTCATGGAATTGCTCCAATCTGTTATATTTTTATAATGTGTTGCTAATATTTGATTAGAAGCGACGCTAATAAAGCTACTCTCGATGCTGTTAGTCTCGAAATCAAGGCAGGAGAAAAAGTTGGTATCTGTGGCCGTACTGGGAGGTTAGCTCCGCTCGAACTACAGCAATCTCGTGGGAACTTTAGCTGACCGATATCCACAGTGGCAAGAGCTCACTCGTTTTGTCCCTACTTCCTCTCCTTGATCCATTTGAAGGCTGTATTAAGATTGATGGCATAGATATAGCCTCTCTAACACAAGATCTGGTCCAGTCTCGCATTGTAGGAGTAGCAGAAGAGCCATTCTTCTTTCCAGGCACAGTACGACTGAACTTAGACTCCGCCGGTAATTCGACAGATGGCCAGATCATCCAAACGCTCGCTGAAACCAAGCTGTGGAGTATCTTCGAATCACATGGGCTTGATGTAGTGCTGGATATGGAGAAGCTAAGTCGTGGTCAAAGACAGCTTTTCAGTATTGCACGCGCACTTCTTAGAAATGCCAAGATATATATCTTCGATGAGGTTACTAGCAGGTATCTCTATCCCCTAAAACATCTCAATGCCACGAATCCGTTATCCATTACCTATACAAGCGAATTGACACGACTCCTCACCGAACAGCTTAGATGCCAAAACAGATGCCATGATAAATTTCCTCATAAAAATGCGTCTAAAGCATTGCACAGTAATCTCCGTTGTGCACAAAACGAATGCAGGGCTCGGGTTCCAGAAGGTTGCCGTGATGGATCAAGGACTTCTTGCCGAATTTGATGATCCTAAAGTGCTTATGGCGCGCGCGTCTAAATTTAAAGAGTTGTGTAATGCGGAAATATAAGATGTCATTAAGTTGCTGGTAGGCACAGTGACGAGGGATTTAGTGATATGTGAAACTAATCAGAGAATGTATTACTACACCTAATTTGTCACTTCAGTAGAAGAAGTAATTCTGTACTAAATCAGGTGTGTATAAGATGTTTTAACAGTGAAAAATATCTTTGAAAGGTTTTGATGACATGTCCTGAGTCATGAGCTCGGCTTATAACTACGTAATCAGAGCTCATCTATCGTTAAAGAGGACTCTGTTGGTTAGTAACCCTGTTGTGAATCGTAGGAAACTCTCAAATTTCAAGCAAGAATTAATCCACAGCATGATAGTCGAACTTGTACGTATGTACGTTTTGACGTAAAGTTAATAAATTTCTAGTAGCAGATAAAGCAGACCGAAGCCAACACTGAGCCAGAACCAAGTAAGTAGTTTCACCGAATGTGGGGAGGAGCGACATGGTCTGGTGGGCTTGGTGATGTGCGTCGCATATTAAGAAGTAGGGAGAAGGGGTCAATCAAACACACACAGTGAGAACAGGATTAGTTGTCCTAGTCATTGCACACCAGTACCAATTCTAACAAGACCCTACTAAGCATACTAATAGAATATAAATATGATAACAATTAAAAATTCCCTCTAGGAATAGGATTTAGACGATAGAATCCAACAAAATTGCGTATAATGAGAAGTTGCAACAGATGCTGCGTGTTCTTTACTTATGAATCTGCAGTTTCCCTTCCATTTCTCTTTCCGTTAATCTAGTCCCCTCAGACTTTTCCACTCACTCTCTAGAATGCCGAACTCTATCAAATCATAATATTTGCGATTGATATAAATTGTCTCACGCTTCTTGCCTTCCAATCTGAAGCCAAGCTTCTGATATAAGTGACTGGCCCTCTCATTATAGCTCGAGGTTTGGATCTCCACCTTGTGTACATTCGCAAACTTGAAGGCCCAGTCCACGGCCCAGCTTATAGCTTCAGCGCCGTATCCCTGCTCGGGACTGATTAGCATTCATATCCCTATTTCGCACTCAATTATCTAACGAACCTGATTCTGGTATTCTTCTCCAATACAAAGACCCACGACTGTAGTAGGAGCTTGAAGAAACCCTTCACGTGGCGCAGACAGTGTCAGGCTCCCTATGGGCGTTGCGGTCTCCCTCTCCTTAGCGGCTCTGGCACCTAAGAGTTGGCCTAATTCTTCTATCTCTCCTCTCGGAATTGTAGGAAGACAAATAAGAACCTTTAGAAGCAAATCGGACTCCAGTAGCTTGCCAAGTACGTCGAAGTTAGCCTTCTTAGATACATCCCTGAACATACGTCCACTAATAAGACCCCAGCTGACATGATTAGCAGGACCAAATGCGTGTAACAACTCTTTGTCGGCATCGGTATTTTCGATATCTCGATAGACGAGTCGCTTGGACGTGTATGCAGTTGCGAAGACCGCTGTAACTTCTTCCATGGCAAATCCAAATCTTGCGAGGTTAGGTTCTAGTGAAAGAGGAATAAGGGCCACGGCTTTGGTGGTGGAAGCAGAGTATAAAAAGTAGGAGAGTAGGGAAAGTAGTGGAAATTCAATAATTATTAGGGCTACTAGAGGTTGTACGATATTTGCTGGGCCGTTGCGCCGAGTAAAAAGGTGAGTCATTTTCACCTTCCAATTTATGAATTTTCGGATTGTGATCACATGACCATCTCTAACAAAAGCCAAATCTGCTGGATCTGCTTAAATATACAATAATGGAGTTTGGTTTTTGGGGGGAAAAGAAATAGAACGTTGCTTCCTATGATGTTTTAGTCTAGTACGTTAGAGATAATATTTATCTGTTATTAAACAAAAACTGAATTATAAAGTCAATTTAAGAATGATTGAAAACAGGTGAAGGATCTCCTAATAGAGGAAAACTTTTGTTGTAAACTTAGAAAAGCTGAGTTTCTAGAACATTTTCTTGATAAAATTAAGTGAAAACATTGTTACTACCGATTCTCAACTCCTGGCCACCTTTAGAAACTAACGATGTTCACAATCTTTCTAGGATTTATCTCAATGTCTATGTCCTCGGTGTCGAAATAGTGAAGTGTTTTAAAACCCTACGCCCTGCACAGTCCTCTTATTTCCATCTTGTATATATAGTTAGACAGATTCACATTATTTAGAAAAACCAATCCACTGATTATCAAGCTACTTTTACTTTTAACACTCGGTGACGCCTTTTATAGATTGTGTTGTCTAATCATCAATTTTTCCTTACTCCACAACTCCATATGTTTCGAGTCCTTTGCTCTTAGGTTCATAACAACAACTTTAGTCGGGTCGCCGCTTCGTCCACTTCCGTCTTTATCAACTTCAGGCCCACTACCACCCAAGTCAAGCACGATTCTGCCATCAGACAGTGTCTGTTGAAGAACGGCACATATCACAGTTTCTTCAGGTGCCGTATCTCTCACGAATTTCATCAAGGCTTTTCTTTCCTGCTCAAGTTCTCTATTGACCCCAAGAAAATGGCTCAGTAACCATATCAAATAGAATTGTGGTGTCATGAGTAGAAGTTCCCCTAGTTTCGCCTTCCGTAGAATATCCGTTGCAGATAGGAAAGCTGCAGAGACATGTTCCTGGCCGGCATCTGGCGTGGGATGTGGAAGCGTAGTACTCGAGGAGAAGGCGGCATTAAGTGGAAGGAAGCAGAGATACATTTGTGTCGTGAAACGACGCTTGCTGGTTTCAGGCGTAATCCAACGAGTAAATGGAACAAGTATATCTAGCCCACTGTTAGATTGGCACCATAGCGAAGGAAGAATATGTCTCTGTTGATGGCATACCAGTAGCTGCGACAAAGTTCTGCGTGGCAAGCCAACCTCTAAACCATACCTTGTTATTGTATGTCTCAGATCTGCCTTGCTCTCTCAGCTCTTCCGTAATCTCAATCACTTCAGTTCCTTCTTGCCCTGTTCTCCGGACAAGCAAGACGCCACTCTCTTCGAACAGTTCTCGTATAGCAGCAATCCTATAAGCTTCACTATCTCGGTTTGTCAAATCCTCATCCATGCCATCCTGATACTGAGAAAGATTCCCACCAGGGAATACCCAGGCAGATGGATATGTGGATGATTTCTGCACACGTTGAAGTAACAAGATTTTATTGGTGGGCGCGATGAGGATGATACTGGCACTGGGCCTTGGTTGGGAAGGAGCCGGCATTGTCACATTCGCAAACATTTAATAAACAAATTGTACTCAATTCAGAGCTTATATATAGACATGAGT
>Ga0247810_10000350_pt1 | contig 58712 bp, 52 predicted proteins | sample UWRJL119311C1_FD_179918 | JGI IMG/M metagenome (GOLD analysis project Ga0247810, IMG submission 179918) | Plant litter microbial communities from Arlington Agricultural Research Station in Wisconsin, United States - UWRJ-L119-311C-1 | ecosystem: Environmental > Terrestrial > Plant litter >...
CGCTAAATTGTAAAGGAGTATCTAATAAATTAGTTTCAGATTTTTCTATTCCTAAGAGTAAGGTTTTGTTTTCTGAGAATACTTTGTTCATTGTCGACTTTGGATTGGATATGATTGTAAATTTATACAATGAATTGTTGGTATTCAATACTATTTAGAAAGATATCACAAAATAGCATTAAATTATATAATAAAGTATGCATTAAGTGCGTCGTTAGATGCTAAGACTATTTTGCTTACTATTTTGTGCTTATCAATTTGATGAATTGTTTCAGGACTAAAAGAGCAAATTATTTGGACTAAAAAGAAAAATATTTTTTCTTAATGCGTGTGTACCATTATACAAATTGCAGACCCAACAGTTTACAATTAATCTTTATATTTGATAATTAAATGAATAAAATGAGCGAAAAAACGAAACCGTATGCGGTAATAACGGGCGCCAGCAAAGGAATTGGAAAAGCTATTGCTTATGAATTGGCCAAACAAGGTTATCCGCTATTGCTTGTGGCAAGAAGTGAAGCCGAATTAAAAGCACTATCTGATGCTCTTCAAGTTCAATACGGCGTCAATGCTGCTTTTTTATCGATAGATCTTTCGACAAATGGTGCATCACAAAAAGTAACCGATTGGATAAAAACGAATAACTATCCCGTTGGCTTTTTAGTTAACAATGCCGGTTATGGTGTTTGGGGCGATTTTAGTCAGTCTGCTTTAACCGATCAGTTGGGTATGATGCAGCTTAATATGAATGTAGTGGTGGAACTTTCACATTTATTAGTTCCCATACTTTCACAAGAAAAACAAGCCTACATTTTAAATATATCAAGCACTGCTGCCTATCAGGCTGTACCTACGCTGGCGGTGTATTCGGCTACAAAGGCTTTTGTTTTATCGTTTACGCGTGCTTTGCGTTTCGAACTTGCCCAAACTTCCATTTCAGTAACCTGTTTTAGTCCGGGTCCGGTTGATACCGGTTTTGCTTCAAGAGCTGGTTTAGATGCTTTTAGCAAAATGGCTCAAAAGTTCAATATGCAGCCTGATGAAGTGGCAAAAATGGCAGTAAAAGCCATGTTCAGCAAAAAATCAGAAGTTATTCCAGGATTTACCAATATTATTTCGGTTTACGCCAACCGTATACTACCAAAGGCCTTTATAGAAAAAACTGCGGCCGGGATTTATAAAATTTAATTTTTTCAAAAAAAAAATAAAAAAAAATTCTTTGTAAATAAGAAATTATATTACATTTGTATAAATGTCTACTAATTCTATAGAATATGTCTAATAAGAGAAATAAATTTAGTTTTCCTAAGGAGCGAATGCACGGTAACAACATGCGAATGTGTTGCTGTTGTTGCTGTTGCAAATCACTTAGATAAAATTACAAACACTATTATTTCAATTATTAAATATATTTATTATGGTATCTACTTATAAAACTTTTACACTTACTGAGCAATTAACAAATGAGCAAATTGACTTTTTCAACGAACATGGTTTTATCCATTTCAAAAAAATTATAAATCCGGAAACTGTTTCATCCATCATTGATGCGTCAAAACAAGTGGAGCAAAAATGGATTGACAACGACCTTCAAAAAGTAAATGGCGTTCCAATTAAATACGGAAAAGATTTAGACGGTTCTCCAATTGTACAGCGTTTTGCTTTTATCAATCAACATCATCAAACCTTAAGCGGTCTTTTACTTGATCCAAGATTCAATAGTTTATTACCATTGGCAGGCGAGGGTTCGAGATTGGGTACTGAAGAAAAAGACGGAATGGTTTTTAATCATTATATCAACGGACCGGAAAGTAAGTTTACTAAAATGGGCTGGCATACAGATGGTTTGAGAGATATTTTTTATGGTGCCAAATTAAACCCAATGCTCAATGTAGGGATTCACTTAAGTACTTTACAACCAGAAAATGGCGGTCTTAAAATCATTCCGGGTACGCACAAGCAAAGTATTTATCAAATGCTTTTTCGTAAAAAATACTTTTTAGATAATAAACCTGATCCACAGGAAGTTTCCATCACGCCGGAAGCTGGAGATTTAACCATTCACGATGGCCGTTTGTGGCACAGAGTGGCAGAATCAACTATCCGTGGCGAAGCAAGCAGAAGAAGAGTTATTTATGTTCCAATTATAGCCGGAAAATATGCTCCTAAAGATGAGAACAGCCCAACGGTTTTTTATCAACGCTTTGCAGGTATTGTTAAATAATATGCTGATCGTCCTCGCAGTTAGTTATCTGGTTAGATCAGGTAAGCTAAAAAGAACCACGGATTTTTTTAAAAATACGCAAAGAAGAATAAAAATAAAAATTGTAAAACTAGAATTGGCTTACGCTCAGGCTTAGTAATATTGTTTTATTAATGGGAAAAGAAACACAGGTTGAAGGTGATAATGCAGTTTTACAAAGAACATTTTCAGACCGTAAACGCACTAATATTTTAAAAAGTTTTGAACAGTCAACGATTGTATTTTTGCTTCCAAAGTTGCCTAAATTCATTTCGCCAAACGTACTCACTTTCATTGGTACATTGGGTTCTGGAATCGTTTTTTTAGCTTTTGTTTTAGGTACTTATTTGGCAAATTGGTATTTGCTTTTGGGTATTATCGGATTGGCTATAAATTGGTTAGGCGATTCTTTAGACGGAAGATTGGCTTATTTTAGAAATATTCCGCGCCGTTGGTATGGTTTTGCACTCGATATTATTGCCGACTGGATTGGCATTGTACTTATAGGCTTTGGCTACTACATTTATGCCGAAAACGGCACACAAATAGTAGCCTTTGCTTTTGTCTCCTTGTATGGCTGGTCGATCATCATCAGTCAGTTACGCTATAAAATAACCAATGAATACAGTATAGATTCTGGCGCTGTCGGCCCAACAGAACTTCGGTTTATTATTGCTTTCATTTTAATTGCAGAAGTTTTATTTCCGGGATCCATTACTTATTTGGCTGGCTTAATCACTATTATATTGCTTATAATTAATATCATAGACAGCTTAAAACTTTTAAAGCTAGGCGATTTAAAAGATAAAAACCAAGACTGATATGTTCAGCAAAAAATCCATTATCACTTTTCTACAAGCACAAGTTGCGGCATTTTTAGGCGGCATTACCGATTATGGTTTGATGATTTTACTAACTGAAGTATTCAAACTGCATTTTACCTTTTCTATTCTAATCTCCGGAACAGTTGGCGCCGTTATCAATTTCAGCATCAATAGATTTTGGGTATTTAAAAATCAATCCGGTTATAGCAGTCCCATCAATAGTCAGCTTTTGAAATTTGGGTTGGTGGTTTTGGGAAGCATTTCCTTAAAATCATTGGGTACGCTTATTTTACAAAGAGTATTTCAAATCGATTATAGAATCGGAAGATTAATCATTGATAGTTTTGTTTCTTATGGGTTTAATTATCCACTGATTAAAAATTGGGTTTTTAGGGCAAACGATAAACAGAATGTAGTCGAATCAAATTAGTATATCAATAACCAGTTGGGTGTAATTTTGTGGTTTTTCTGTTCTAACACATAGTCCCAAAGCTCAAAGTCATTAAGTTAAGGAATTAGTAAAAAGACAGAGAAGTAACCACAAAGTTTGTCATCTCGACGAAGGAGAGATCACACTAGTATTTCCGGTCAGATATTCGCCAATCTTTGTCGAGTTTCTTGTGTGATCTCTCCTTCGTCGAGATGACAAGATTGCGGATTCTGAAAGAGTTAATCTTCATTAAAACATGTGAAACGCCTTTTTAAATGTCTTAAAGCTATGTTTCCAGCCTGCACTGAGCGGAGTCGAAGTGTGTTTAAATAATTACACCCAATGTTATATAAAAATTTCTCTATGAATAAATTACCATTTAAATCTTTTACAAAATCACTAATCGTTATAACGATCTTAGTCAATATAATTTCCGGAAATCTATTGGCACAATCCAAAAATCCATCGCCATTACATTTTCCGACGCCTAAAAATATCGATAATATGCTGTTTTACATTCAGCGTGACCCGAATATAAACACTGCTATTTACGTCATAAACTACCAGGAAAATGGAAAAATAGACAAAAGCAATCCCATAAAAGCATATTGGATTCGATATGCGGAGAAAGGAGAAAAAAAGGATTTTAATTATTTACAACGCAAATTTGCTTACGGAATAGAAACAAAAACGGTAAATAATGAGGAGTTTGAGCTTCAATTTGTATCGTATAAAAAGTTACCCTTAACCTTGAAAAAGATAGATGCAGATCAAAAATATCATGTTTTTGTAAATGTAAATCAGAAAAAAATTCAGGTAGAAAAAATATTTGTGCGTATTGAAGGAGGTTCTTTTTGGTTGCCTAATGTTAAGTATGCCGAAATTACTGGGATTGATTTTTCTTCGAATAAAATAATTACGGAAAGGATGTTGTTGAAATAAATAACTATGTACTTAGATGTACAAGACCACCGAATTTACACCCATCTTAGTACGAAAAGTATTCAACAAATAAAAAGTCTGTTTACTGGTTTATGAAATAAAAATTCTATTTTTGAAAGCAAATAAATACCAATATTTATCAGACATATCGATATTGTCAGGTATATATACAATTTATGAGAGATTGTAGACCACCATCAACAAAAACACAATATGAAAAATTGGGTAATTAATTTAGTAATTTTCTTTCTAGTTGCAAGCATCGTGATTGTTCTTGTTGTTATTTCAATGAATGATTTAACAACTAATGAATCGACATTATTAGGTGTCCTTTTGACAGTCTTATCATTTATAGCATCGTGGATTGTATCTGATTTCTTTGCTCGAAAATCTTTAAGAGATTCTATTGACGAAGTTAAGAATGAATACCAAAATAACTTAAGGACGTATGCTCTAAATGCTGCAGAAAAAGTGAACAATCTTTCCAATGAACTTTCCAAACTTGCTTCATATTTAAAATCAGAGCTGGACAAAGATGATAGTTCGGATGAATATGCTTTATATTCAAAAATAGAACGAATTGAGAGTTCAATACACATTATAAATACATTAAAATCAGTAAATGACACTTCTCTCTCTGATTGGAAAGGAGTTATTGGAGATGAGCTAGAAGTCAGAGAAGAGGAAAAAGAAGAAAGAGAAGAAAGATTATTGCAAATCACCGAAAATATAGAAAGTATACTCAGAAATCAAGGTTCAACTAAAAAGAAAGAATCTAATGAAGAAATGATTATAATAAAGAAACAACTTGAAAATTTAGAAAAGTCTTTAGGTTCAACTTCTTTAACAACCAGAAACATTTCAAAAAAACCTTCTCGCGCTAAAGTTGAGCTTTCATGCCCATCATGTAGCTACGTAATTTCATATTCGCAAAAAGAAAAAGTGAATAGTCATAAAATTGTAAAATGTACAAATTGTAGTAAACGAGCATTATCAAAATATTCTTTACAAGATGGATTTTACTTGACACCTGAACAAATAGTAGAGGAAACTTTTAACTGTTCTACTTGTGGAGAAATTTTAAAACAAGGCTTAAGCAACGTGCCGTTTAGTAAAGAGATTATCAATTGTTATATGTGTGCAAACACAATGAGGATATCTAGAAATATAGATTCTGGAATAACGCTGACAACAATATCCCAACCGCAACCTTCTAATGCCAATGTTTCAAAACAATCTGAAATAACAGATGACTATTTAAATCTAATAGAAAAAACTTTACCTAGTCAACCTTGGCCTACTGCCGTACATAAAATTGTAGCGGAAGAATTAAAACTAAAAAATGCATTTGTTTATCGTTGCATAACCGAATTAATAAATAGTGGAAGAATAAATCCACAAATTAATGGTATAGTTTATATTAAAAGTGATGTTGTCAGAAAAGAAAATGATGAAGCTCAAAGATAAAAACCCCTCATAACCGCCGCTAGTCTCCATTGCGGAGTTTTTCTTAACTGGAAACCGTCATTTCACGGAGAAACATTATTTTCGGCAGAGAGAACTCAGTCCGCTTTGATCCGCAACGGCGACTAGCGGCCAAACGTTAGCAAATATTTTACAAAAAAACGACACTATGATAGATCCAGAATCATCTAAAGAAATTTTAAATGAAGCAAAATCATTAACTACCGAAGTTTATAAAGATATTGCAAAACCTGCATTACAAGAATTTGGGAGCGTAACTGGACGAACGGTAAAAGCATTACTATTTCCAATAAGAGGCTTATTATGGGGTTGGGAACAGATTGAAATGATTGTTGAAGACGGGGTGAAAAAAAAATTTGAAAAAATCCCCGAAGAAAGACGAAAATCCCCTGAACCCGAAATAGCTGTACCACTATTGCAAGCCTTGACTTATACTGCTCAAAATGAAACTTTGAGAGAAATGTATATTAATCTTTTGGCTAATTCTATGGATAGAGATAAAGAAAAAGTTGTTCATCCTTCATTCGTAGAAATAATAAAACAAATGAATACTTTAGATGCTAAGGTATTAGAAAAATTAGCTGAAAACCTTTATTATCAAAAAATCATTAACCCTACAATCGGAATAAAAAATGAAGCCAAGTTTATTGGAAATGCTTTACCTGATTGGTATTTGGGTTGGACGATTGATGGGTATAGTGAATTTGATGTGTCAGCTAGTTTAGTTAGAATTAGTAAGTTTGGACTAATTGAACTTATGCTAGGCAGAACTGCTGGAACAGAAGGTTACGCTGAACTTAAAAACACGCAATATCTGATTGACAAATTAAATATATTTAAAATTACAAATCCAAATTTGGAATTAGAAATTATAGGAACCGATAGCGTTGTCTATGTAAATGAATATGGAAAGCAATTTAAATCAGCTTGTCGATAAAAAAAATCTGCTAACACACGTTACAAGCAATTTGGGCATTTGTCTTAATGGAAAAATTGGTTTGTACTTGGAAGAAAATTAGGCAAATTCGAAAGATAACGCTGATTTAATCCCTAACTGTTGTAGTGCAAGAACGTTAGTGGTAAGCTAATCACAGACTAATCACCAGAACGTTTGTTATTTAACAGTCAATGGCTTACATTTGAATTTTCCTTTACTAAAGAATATGGAGTCAATAGAAAAATCAAACGGTCTACAATTACATTACTATTTTGACGATGATAGTCATTCAATCAATTCTATTTTTAGAAATGAATGTGAAAAAGAAATATTATATATAATTAAAGAAATCTCCGAAACGTTAGGCCTACAACTTGATTTAGAAACGCTACCAACCAAGGAGGGTGGCTTTAAGGAAAAGTGGAAACTTTTAGGTAAAAACTCTACACAAATTAGTTTAATAGTCGCCATTGCTTTAGGAGTACTTTCCAGATTTCCTGTAGAAAATGAAGAGTTAACGACTTTGCAAATTGAAAACTTGAAATTAGATAATGAGATAAAAAGAAAGGAGTTGAAAAAACTAAATCTTGATCAATTAAAAGAAGACAGTGAATTAGATCAAAAAACTGTTTTAGATTCCGTTGATATAGTAAATAAAAATTATAAAGTTTCTTGGCGCAAATCTAATCTTTATAAGAAACTTCAAAACTATCCAAAAGTGGAATATATTGATGTGCTTCGATTACAGGATGATGAGCCTGTAGGAACACCAAGAACAGTGCAAAAAAATCAATTTTATATGTTTATATTACGTACAGATGATTTACCAAAACTTGAATTAGAAAGGGTAAAGATTGATGTTGCTACTCCAGCTATAAAACGTAATTTCAGGTGGAAAGGCTTTTATAATGAAAAGATTATTAATTTCTTAATGGAAGATAATGATTTTAATAACAAAGTATTTAATGGGAAGATGCATTTTTCAAATCGCTATTCTATTGAAGTGGAAATGACACAAGAGCGAAAGATTAACAGCGAAGGTGACATTATAGTTAAAGATTCAATAGTACATAAAGTATTTGCTTCAATAGACGGAGAAAGTAGAATTGAATATTAATTTCATAAAGCCAGCCACTAACTAACAGCTACTACAACGGATTTGGGCAATAGGCTTTCCCGAAGTATCGGGAGGAAAGTTGGTTTTGTATTTGGAATGATTTGGCAAATCTGAAGTATGGGCTTAATCTAGTTCCAAACCCCGCTCTCCAAAGTCTTCCTAATAAAACGCTGCGCAAATGTCTCTGACTTTGCGCAATTTTTTTGCTTCTTAGAAATTCTAAAACTGATAAAAATCTCCCGACTTTTTATTTTTAGTTCTCTTTTTTCCTTGACTATTTTAATTACCGTACTTTTGGTTTAACCAAAATATTATTTATAAAAGTAAAATATGAAAAAAATTATTGTTAGTATGTTTGTTCTAAGTCAATGTTATACTGTACAGGGACAATCGATTGATAAAATTATTACGAACAAGGAAGTAACTCGTATAGAGAAAATACTTTCGGCTGATGATATGCAGGGCAGGAGAACTTTTACTCCCGGTATTGACAAAGCATCTGCCTTTATAGAATCAGAGTTTAAAGCAATTGGTTTGCAAACTTTTAATGCAGCAACGAATTACAGACAAGAATTTTCGATGACTGCCTCTAGCGCCGTTTCTTCAAAAATTACTATTGATGGCAAAGAAATCAATAATAATCAGGTTGCAACATTCTCCTACCTTCCTCAGGTTTCTTTAACGGATAAAAGCGATATTGCTGTTGTAAAAATCAATAAAGGAGATAACATTGGCGAGAAATTTAATGAATATTATAAAAGTCCAAAAAATCTTTTGGTATTAGTTGATCCTTCATTCGATAAAGTTTTACCGAATATTCAACATATTGAACGAATAAATGCGACTCCTGGAAACAATACGATTGTGTTTGTTTTTGGTACCACAGCAGCGACTACTTTTTCTGTTGAATTAACGAATACAATCTCCAAAAAAACATTGAATAATGTTGTTGGAGTATTAGCCGGAAAAACGAAACCAAATGAGTATGTGATTTTTTCAGGGCATTATGATCATTTAGGAGTTGGCTCTCCCGAAGAAGGTGCTCCGCATCCTGCAACAGATTCTATTTATAATGGCGCTAATGATGATGCCGCCGGAACAACAGCAGTTATTATGCTGGCGAAATATTTTAAAAAACAAAATAACAACGAGCGTACTATTATTTTTACCGCATTTGTAGCGGAAGAAATAGGGGGTTATGGAGCCAAATATTTTTCTAAACAGCTTGCGCCGGAAAAAGTGATTGCAATGTTCAATATTGAAATGATAGGAACAGAATCTAAATGGGGTAAAAACTCGGCTTATATTACAGGCTTCGAAAAGTCGAATATGGGGCAAATTTTACAAGCTAATTTAACAGGAGCAAGTTTTAAATTTTATGCAGATCCTTATCCCGAACAACAATTGTTTTACCGTTCAGACAACGCTACGTTAGCCAGGCTTGGAGTTCCTGCGCATACCATTTCTACTTCAAAAATGGATAATGAGCTAACGTATCACACCGCCGATGACGAATTTGAAACGTTGGATATTGATAACATGACCCAAATAATAAAAGCAATTGCATTAAGTTCTTCTTCGATTATTAGCGGAAAAGATACGCCAACAAGAGTAGATACTACTCAATTGAAATAACATAATTAAATTATAAATAATCGAAAAAGCACTGAAAATGATTGATTTTCAGTGCTTTTTTATTATTTGTGTGTAAGGATAACTATAAATTAGTATCTAAGAAAATTAGTTGTAAAGTCAGAGATTTTATGAAGTTTCTGTTTTCAATTATATTTGTTTAAAATGGCGCAAAGTCAGTCCCTAATACTTTCGGAATTGCGCATCGTAAAGAAGAACACTTCGGAGAGCTGGCTTATAGCAAAATTATATTTCCTAATCTTTTATTGAAATGGTACACTTAACCAGTCAGGATTCGTTGTTCAGAACCAATTATTTCACTAACTTTAAATCAATTAATCATTTAAACGGATTATTTTCAAACTATCTAAATAATTTAAAGTATGAAAACGAACTTACATTCAAAATTTATAGTACTCCTGTTGTTTACTCCATTACTATTTTCATGTAAAGGTAATTTAAGTGCGGGAGTGGGCAGTGACGGAAAAAGTCTTGACTCTACGGTCACTAAATCGGACACGACTACCGTTCCAAAAAAGAATTCGCAAGAAGTAAAAGAATAGTTTTTTAACCTCTGTTTGGTTTCATTTTATAAAATGAAACATCTTTACTATTTTTCGATACTTGGAGGCATTAGCTTGTACATTACAGGAGTTACAATTCTGGACAGAATGGTCGAACTTATCAGTCCGCCGATAAGCACAATAGCCAGCGGTGCAATTAAAGGATTCGAATTCAGCGCAAGCGGAATAAGACCGCAGATTGCCGTTATGGAAGTCAGTACCACGGGTAGAAAGCGTGTTTCTCCGGCAATAGCAATTGCTTCATCAATAGAATGTCCTTCTTGTCTGAGCTGATTGGTAAAATCGACCAGCAGCAGTGAATTTTTAACCTGAATACCTGATAGACCAATAAAACCAATAATAGCCACCAGAGACATCGGACTTCCGTTAATAAGTAATAATACAACCCCTCCTAAAATTCCCAATGGAATAATGGAAAGTACAATGATGATCCCTTTGAATGTTTTGAATTGCAATAGCAGTACAGCAATGAAAAGGAAGGTGCTTAAAATAATTACCGAAAGGAAATTCCCTCCAAGCGCATCTCCTTCGGACTCTTTTTCACCTGACAGTTTATAAGAATAGCCTTTTGGCATTTTAAGTTTATCAAGTTTAGGGATGATCTCCGTTAATAAATCATTAGCATAATAACCTTTGTCTGATAACGCTGTAACCTTAGCAAAACGGGATTTATTGAAATGATTAATCGTTGTTGGCGAAGTTTCAAAAGAGATGTCTGCAATTTGATTCAGCGCAATAGGCGTTCCCTGAATGTTATTGACATACAAATTTTTTAAAGCATCAAGATTAGAAAATTTATCTCTGGGCAGTGTGAGTGTGACATTTCTGGCATCACCTCTGTCATCGATGTAATCCCCAACAGTTAATCCGGCTACAGCAAGACGTACTACCTTATCTGCCTCGCTTGTCATCACACCTAATGTTCGTGCTTTTTCTTTATTAATTTTTACTTTGACATCTGTTTTGTACGTGTTGAGTTCATTGTTGATATAAACTGTTCCTTTCTGATTGCGTAATATCGTTTCAACTTGCGATGAAAGCTTACGCAGAACAGCCGGATCTTCTCCAAATAGTCTCACTACAATGTTGGCCTCCAGAGGCGTTCCCTGCTCAAAATCTTTAACTTCGATTTTAGCATAAGGCATTGTCTTGAATTTTTCACGGAGTCTTTCAATCAAAGCTGTTTTTTCGGTAGGTTTTGCCTCATCTTCCAATTGTACAAAAATCTGTGCAAAATCAGGCTTCCTGTCCTGCGGGTGTACATTATAATAGATTTGTGGATTTCCCTTGCCGACATTGGCCGTATAAAAGACAATTTCTTTATGTTTTTTCAGTTCAGCTTCGATTAGTTTTGTTACCCTGTCACTTTCTGTGAGATTGGCCTGAAGCGGCATTTTTATATTAATAAGGAACATTGGTTTCTCTGAAGTTGGGAATAACTTAAATCCGGTAGCTTTAAAAAGTCCAAAGGCAGTTAGGCTCAATGCTATGGATATAGCAATTGTTGTTTTTGGGAATTGCAATGCTTTAGGCATAATCCTACTGTAAGATCGTGTCAGGAATTTTTGCAGGTACTGAAGAAAAACATTCCCCTCGCCATGTTCGTGCGTTTTTAAAAACCGGCTTCCCAAAAAAGGAACCAATGTCATGGCTACAATCATTGACGCCAGTACACTTGTAATAATTGCCATAGGAAGGCTTCTTATAAATTCACCTGATACATCAGGAAGAAAGGCCAGCGGTAAAAAAGCAATAACAAGAGTGGCTGTACAGCCTACAACAGCAAGGCCTATTTGTTTGGTGCCTTTTAAAACAGCATCCATTTTAGAATGACCTTCACGAAGCCAGCGCTCGATGTTTTCGACGACTACAATACTGTCATCCACCAAAAGTCCTAAAGCCACCACCAAACCTACAATGCTTAACTGATTTAACGAATAACCGAATGCATTCATTACAATTAGCCCTAAAGCCAGTGAGAGCGGTATGGATATCATAACAATTAAGGAAGCTCTTGATCCTAATGGTAAAAGTGTTATGATAACCAAAACAATTGCAAGTGTAAAATCAAACCCCAGATGCCCTAAACGCTGTGAGACCATATTGGCCTGATCAAAGTTTTTAACCAGCTTTATGTTTTGAGGCAGATCTTTAGAGAATTCCTCTACTATTGGTAAAAATTGTTTTTGGACATCGGTTATGTTGACGTTGTCTTTCATACCGACGGTAACTAAAACGCAGCGATGTCCGTTGATGCGGGTAATATGATCTACTGTTTCAGATTTGTAGCCTACTTCGGCGACATCCTTCATATAGATTATTTTACCATTTGCATTGTAGATAACAGTATTGGCAACATCATCGGCATTTTTAAATTTACCGCTTGTCTTTACATTAAACACCTTACTGTCAAGATTGATGCTTCCGCCTGGGATATCGGCGGCTTCACTCTGAAGACTTCCCATCACCAGGTTTAATGGAATTTTTAATTGCGCGAGTTTATCCAGCTGCAGGTCAATTCTAATTTCCTGTTCCGGTATTCCTGCATATTTTACGTCTTTAAGATTGGTGATTTTTTCCAGTCTTGTCTTCAATTCATCTGCTGCATCACGCAGTTTTTTATCTGATGCATTTTCTGAAATTAAAGCCACCTGAAGAATTTTTACATCTGATGAAGCAATTTTCTCGGTTTTTATCAGGTAAATATCTTTGGGAAGTTCGCTGTTTTGAAGCGCATTCATTTCAGTAGAAATTTCCTGATACTTATTATCTACATCAACCCCATATTTAAATTTTACCTGAAAGGCAGCTACACCATCTTCGACAGTAGTGAGGATTTTATCGATGTTCTCCAGCCCATAAATTTTATTCTCAATAGGTTTTACTACCTGTTCTTCCATATCCTTTGGACTGGTTCCGGGATAAATAACCGTAATCAGGTATTGGGGAGGGTGAGTAGAAGGATCTTCTGATCGCGGCATTGAAAACAGGGTCAGATACCCTACAACAGACACGAGAAGAAATATAATCAGCGTGAACTGATAGTTTTTAACGGCAAAGTTTGTTATCTTCATGGTGCTTATTATTTAATGATCTTAATCTTTGATTCTTCGTTTAGATAGGCGCTGTTCGAGATCACTATCTGATCTGTTTTTTCAAGGCCGTCTTTGATGTACACGATTTTGTTTTCAAATTTGTAAATGGTCACAGGCTGTCTTCTCACTTTGTTATTCTCCACTAAAAAAACAAAAGCCTTATTACCGTCTGCCTCGATAAGCGCATCATAAGGAATCGTGATCAAATCCTGGGCAGTATTAGCATGTATTTCGGCTTTCCCAAACATACCCACTGCAGGTTTACTGTTTTTCATGTTCAGTTTTAATTCTATCTGAAAAGATCCCAAGGCCGCATCAGCAGACTGCGATTTTCTGAAAACCACGGCATCAAATTTTTGATCAGGATAACCATCCAGGGTAACGGATGCTTTCTGGCCAATTTTAACCGATGCCCATTCTTTATCTGTCAGTCCAATTTTTAACAGGTAATTATTGTTGTAGGATGTTTCATTTATAGCTAAGATGGGAGAACCTGGCCCAACAACTTCGCCTTCATTGGCTATTTTTTGAGATACAAAGCCATCTGCCGCCGCATATATTTTGGCATAACGGGCATTAAAAGCAACGGCATCTTTTTGTTTTCGGGCAATGTCAAGACCTGTTTTTGTATTTTGAAGCTGCTCTAAAGTATATACACTGTCTTTATAGAGATTATTGGCGCGCGTATAATCCCTCTCGTATTTTTTTACGTTTAAATCGGTCTGGTTTAAACCCGCACTGATTTCGGTTTCATCTAATGCGGCTAAAAGCTGTCCTTTCTTAAAAAAATGCCCTTCCTCGACATAAATATGTTTTACTAAACCGCCAATTTTAAAGCTGTAATTGGCAGTGTTTTCTGTTGTGACCAAACCAGAAGCGCTTATATTACTTGTAACAGCTAATGATCCGGCCGGTGCTGTTTTAATGGATACAATATCCGCAGTTTCAAATTGGTTATGCTCTTTTTTCTCTTCTTTACAGGCATAAAAAACAGGAAAAGCAAAAAGACATATTACTATTGATTTTTTACTTACTAGCGTAAAATATTTTTTTTTGTGTTCGTGCCTCGCGTCTGAAAGGCGAACGGATGAATTAATCTTTGATTTCATAAGTATTGTTTTTGGATTATTTTAAAGTAAAAGTGGCGTTGGCCCTTTCTAATTCTGCATAGGCAATCCAGGAATTATAAAGAGATATATTTGTATTAAGCTGTGCATTTACCCATTGATTCTGCGCATCCAGAAGTTCAATGTAGATGGCTTGTCCTTCTTTGTATAATTTGGTTATGTCCTCATTGTATTTTTTGGCCGCTGCTTTTTGATTTTTATCGGCATTAAATTGTTCCAAAGCAGCTATTAAATTATTTCGGGTAACCTGAAACTGGAGCAGCAGCTGCTGTTTTACATTATCAGTCTGCGAACGTATTTTTTTACTGTCTTCCTGAACCTGTTTGAGCCTGTATTTGTTTTTGTTGCCTGAGAAAATAGTCCATTCTAAAGCGGCACCGGCAAAATAGTATCGGGATTGTTTATTCACTTCGAAGTCAAAGTCCTGAAATCCGAAATCAGCAAAACCACTCAATTTTGGATACCAATACGATTGGGTGAGCTTACTTACATTTTCATTTATATCTTTGGCCATGGTAAGTTTTGAAAGTTCTTCCCGGTTTGAAGTGTTTTCGGCAACCAATACATTCGGCAGGCTTTCTTTATCCGAATCAATCTCAATTTCGCTGTCAAGCTTTTGATTAATTAAAAAATTAAAATATGTTTTAGCGTTATTACTGACTTGTTTGGCTGTTTCCAGATTTGCTTCAATACGGATCACTTCATTATCACTTCTAAGAACTGCCGTACGGTTTATCTTGTCATTTTTAAATAAGGACTGGTTAACCCTTTGATTTTCTTTTACCAATGCCAAAGCATCCTGATAAATATTAATTCCTTCAATGGACTGCAGGTATTTGTAGTATGCTGTTTTTATTTCTTTAACCAGCTCCCTTTGGTAGATTTCAAGCTCTATTTTCTGTAAAGAAGTCTGCTGGCTTTTGATTCTTTTGTTATAAATAATTTCATAGTTCATCAGCGGCATTGTGGTATGAATTTTAGCATCGTAGAAATTATCCGGATTAATTAAAACCGACTGGTTTTGTAGCGCAGGAAAAGCATTCGAATTGGTTATTTGATTAAGTGTGCTGTATACAGGATTCAGCATATCTCCAATCGGGATATCAATTGTTCTACCGCCATCGGCTTTGGTATAATTTGCATTTAATGAAACAGTAGGGTAGAACAGGGAACGGGCTTCCTGCAGGGCATACATGCTTTTATTGATGTCGAAGTTATGCTGCTTGATTACCTCGTTGCTTTTTAGTCCAGTCTGGATATAAGTATCGAGTTTGCCTTGGGAATATCCTATACATCCAAAACAAAGAATGGTAAATGTAATTGCTTTTTTCATTTTATTGTACATTGTTTTTAAATTGAACGTTGTTCATTTTTTTGATCAAAAAAAAGTTTAAAGTTTCTTTATTATTTTTAAATATTCGTTGTATCCCTCAGAAAGTATCGCATCAGGATTAGAAAATTTGACACCTTTGGTTCTCTGGCGTATTTCCAGACAGCACATTCCGTGTACTAAACTCCAAATCATAAAAGATAAAGCTTCTAATGAGTGTCCTTCAAAATGCCCTTCATTCATGCATTCCTCGACAGTTTTCTTTAGCGCATTAAAAGTGTCAGCACCTTCAGTCCACGCTTCTTTTTCGGTACTTTCAATAAACTCCATTGGCGCTTTAACGATAAACATCAGATCGTACATTTCAGAATTTTCCATCGCAAATTTCAAATAGGTAAATCCCATTTTTCGAAGACGTTCCATTGGGTCTTTAATGGCGAATAATTCAGTAAAATACCCGCCTAGTTCCTGAAAACCAATAGAGTGGAGGTCGTGAAGAATAGCATTTTTATCTTTAAAGTAAACATACACAGTTCCAACGCTGTAATCAATCTCATCAGCGATGTTTCGAATCGTAGTCTGTTCAATGCCTCTCTCTAAGAAGAGTTTTTTGGCTCCTTTTAGGATCAGCATTTTTAGGGCTTCTTTTTCACGTGCTTTTCTTTCTGCTGTACTCATGGTGCAAATGTATGTATATTTTTTGAACAACGTTCATTTTTTTTTAAATATAATTTTTTAGTGCTTATAGCTACTAGCAATTCAGCATTATATTTATTTTTTAAGAATTTAAATCTCTTCATTGTCACCGTATTTTTCAAAATGATAAACCCGCCCAATACAATTAAGTAAAGGGCGGGTGTCCATAAACATAATCTTCCATTTTATGTCTACTAAAAAAATTATCATTGTATGCTGCAATATTTGCCAATTGAGCTTTACAAGCTACAATAACAAATTAGAGATAAGAATTTTTCAATTTATTTGTTTAAAAGCTGTTAAATATAATATTCTGCCTGTTTTACAGGAAGGATTACTGTAAATTCAGCACCGTTATCTTTTTCTCCGCTGGCTGTGATAGAACCATTGTGTCTTTCTGCTATTTTTCGGCACATGGCAAGACCAAGACCGTTTCCTTCGAACTCATCTTTCGAGTGCAGTCTTTCAAAGGCATCAAATATTTTCTCGGCAAAAACCGGATCCAGTCCAATGCCGTTGTCCTTTATTTTTATTTCCAGCATTTCAATGTCTTGTTCATTTTTGATCACAGTGCAAGTGATTATCACTCGCGGCGGCTGATCGGCTTTTGAGAACTTCAGAGCGTTTTGTATAAGGTTATAAAAAAGCTGGTGGATAAGTATTGGCGCACCTTCAATTTCAGGAAGCTCACTTACGATAAGTATAGCTTGTTTTTCATTTATGATGAGCTCCAGATCGGTTTTGATATGTTCAATCATTTGATCAAGATTGATCCTCTTTACAGGCTGCGATCTTTTATCCAAAGTCGAATAGGCAAGAATACCTTCAATGATGGTCTGCATTCTTTGGGCAGAATGGTCTACTTTACTGAGGTAATTTTTTGCATTTTCATTAAAAATAGTTTCCGGTTCATCCTTTAGAAGATTGCTGAAGGTTTTTATTTTACGCACAGGTTCTTTCAGGTCATGACTGACCACATTGGCAAAATGCAACAGATCATCATTAGAACGCTGCAGTTCCTGTGTGTTTTCTGCAACCTGTTTTTTGAGCTCTTCTTCAAATTGCTTTTGCTTTTGTATATCCTGTATTATCCCAATAATAGTGATGGGATTTCCATTTTCGTCTTTGATGATTTTACCATCTATTTTTACCCAGCGAAAAGAGCTGTCATCATTTACAATTCTGACTTCATAGGACATTTTTCCTGTAAGCTGTGCCTGCTGATGCGCTTTTTCTCGTACCGAATAATCCTCAGGATGCAGTTTTGCAATAAGCTGCTCATTGGTAACTTCTCCTTCAATAGACCAGATGGCATTGAAATTTCCGGAAGTTTTTATTTTTTTTGTGGCAAGGTCTATTTCATAAGTTCCCATGCCGGATGAATCAACTGCCATCCTGAGTTTCTCATCTGAGCTTTGAATATCCTGCTTGGCCTGGTGAAGGGCTGTAACCTCCGCGGCTGTATGCATGACCCCGTAGATCTGCCTTTCTGAATTAAAAAGCGGTATAAAGCTATAATTGTAATATCGAAATTGTTGTGTCTCGTCAGTAGCCAGATCTACTTTTTTGTCCCTGGCATGAAAAGGAATGCCGCTTTGAAACACCGTTAATGCCTGTTTAAAAATATGCTGTTTTTGAGCTTCCGGCAGCACATCAAGAAATTTTTTCCCAATGATATCATCACCTTTTCCCCAAGTTTTTATCATTGCAGGGCTGGCTAGTGCTATCTGGAGTTCATTTCCTGTATAAACGGCTGTCGGCAGAGGGGTGTTATCCACAATGTCTTTCAAAAGCATTACATTATCGTACATCGTTGGGTTGTTTAGATACTACGAAAGTATCTTTTATTTAATCCTAGTGTATTACGTAAGTATAGAAGAATGTTTCATAATTCCAATATTAATTTTTTAAATGCTCTTTGCCTCTAATCAAAGTTCAACACTCAAACTTGTGTGCATTGCTGCTGCATACCTGGGCAGCAGGAATTGCAGAAGTAAACCGTAGTGCAAGATTGGCAGTTATAATTTTAAAAATAAATAGAACGTTCTTTATCTTAAAATATATTTTGTAAAATTAAATTGTGCACAATTTAATTATCTTGTATCTTTGCAGTATTATTTTGATTTAAATAATTTTAAGAATCAGATGTTTAATTTATAAAATAAGAAACAATGTCGTTAATAGAAGATTTAAACTGGAGACATGCCGTAAAAGCATATGACTCAACAAAAAAAGTATCAGAAGAAGATTTAAATAAAATTTTAGAAGCCGCAAGACTGGCTCCGACTTCATCTGGTCTGCAGCCTTTTCGCGTGATTGTGATAGAAAATCAGCAATTGAAGGAGAGCATGGTAAAAGGTGCTTTAAATCCGGAAGTTATGAGAGATTGTTCTCATGTACTGGTTTTTGCAGCATGGGACAGTTACTCTGATGAGAAAATCGATAAAGTTTATGATCATCACACTGATGTAAGAGAATTACCAAGAGGCCGTTTCAGCAGTTACACCGATCAGATCAAAAAGATCTATGGAGCTCAAACCCCTGAACAGCATTTTGCGCACACAGCAAGACAGAGTTATATTGCCTTAGGTCTGGCAATGGCTCAGGCAGCTGAACTCAAGATCGATTCTACTCCGGCGGAAGGTTTCAGTAATGAAGTAGTAGATGAGATTTTAGAGTTAAAGAAATTAGGTTTGAAAAGTGTTACGCTTTTATATTTAGGTTACAGAGATACCGAAAATGACTGGCTTTCTCATATGAAGAAAGTTAGAATTCCAATGGAGGAATTTATCATCAGAAAATAGTTTTTTACTCTAGTTTTTTATTCTAGTTTTTTTCTTAAGATTATGGAAAATCACCACTCGCTTCAATTGGAAAACCAGCTTTGCTTTCCTCTTTACGCTATTGCAAAGGAAATTATCGGTTTGTACCGGCCATTTCTCGATGCGATTGATATTACCTACCCGCAGTATCTTGTAATGATGGTGCTCTGGGAGAGGGACGGCTTGACGGTAAATCAGATCGGCGCAAAACTGTATCTCGACAGTGGAACCTTAACACCGCTTTTGAAAAGACTTGAAGTTAAGGGGTTTATAATTAGAAAAAGAAAAAAAGAAGACGAAAGGGTGGTTGAAGTTTTTTTAGCGGATAAGGGAAGAAATTTACAGCAGAAAGCATGTGAAATTCCGGCAAAAATGCAGGAAAAGCTAAACCTGACGATAGAAGATCTGGTCGAGCTCAAGGAAACTGTTCAGAAAATTTTAAATAAAATTCAAAAATAAATGAAAACATTATATACAACCAGCGTTACGGCAAAAGGCGGAAGAAACGGACAGGTAAAAAGTGAAAACGGAATTTTGGACCTTGAGGTAAGAATGCCTAAAGCTTTAGGTGGCACCAGTGATGAGTTTACCAATCCTGAAATGCTTTTCGCAGCAGGATATGCAGCGTGCTTTGACAGTGCACTGAATTTGATTATTAGTAAATCTAAAATTGAAACCGGTGAAACATCAGTTACTGCACAAGTGAGTATCGGGCAAAACCAAGACGGTGGTTTTGGTCTTGCTGCTGAACTGGATGTGAATATTCCGGGAGTGTCTATTGAACAGGCACAGGAATTAACAGAAAAAGCGCATCAGATCTGCCCTTATTCAAATGCAACAAGATCTAATATGGAAGTTAAGCTTACGGTGAGAAATAGCTAAACATTAATTTCTTTAAATGACATAAATCTGCTTCTTTTGAGGCAGATTTTTTTATTATATCAGTATTTTTAATATAAAAAACAGCTTGATCTCCAAAGTGAAGTTATTTCCCGTAAATCTTTCATTGGCTTTGTAAATTTGGTTTCGATGTCCTGTTGAAGATTTATGAAAATTTATGTGATTGATCTGTCTGGTGATTTCTCAATTTTTTTTAGGGACCGGAAAACTATTTTCTATAGTTGTTTTTATCCGAAAATGAAATTGTTTATAAAATTATATTATTAAATACAGTCAGTTGACTATTTCATTTAGCATATAAATGTTTGTGCCGTTTTCCCCATTGCTCCATTTGCTGGATTATTGGCCTTAATTCATAGCCAATTTCTGTCAACTCATATTCTACTTTAGGAGGAACTTCAGCATATACCTTTCTCTTTATAATATTATCTTGTTCCAATTTCCGCAGTTGCAGCGTTAGCATACGTTCTGTAATATTTGGTATAGATTTTCTTAATTCGCTAAAACGCATTTTGCCTTGTAATAGCCAGGAACAAATTACAAGTGACCATTGGCCACCAATTATGTTTGCCGCGTATACTTCTGAACACTCATCTCCTAAGATTTTCTTATTTTCAAAATTTGTGCTTGTAACCTTAACTTTCGACATAACTTACATTTTTGATAGTACCTTACAATTGGTTGTGAATAAAGCCACTATGACTTTTATGTTATAGCTTCGCAGAACTATTCTGTATAATTTAAATTTCAAAATTAAATCAAAAAAGGTAATTATGAAGAAAGGCTTAACAAATATTTTATTATTTATGGCAGTACTCAACATTTATTCTCAAAGTGAAAATCTAAAATTAAAAAAGACAACAAACATGAAAAACACATCTATATTAGTTAATGCAAACGAGCATGTAAAAAAAGGAGAATACGAAGCGTACTTATCCTATCTCACTGAAGATACCAAATGGGTGTTTGTGGGTGAGAGAACTCTTTTAGGAAAAGAAGCAGTAAGGCAATATATCAAAGAATTCTACCTGGCACCACCAGTATTTGATATGGAAAAAGCGATAGAGGAGGGCGACTTTGTAACTGCAACTGGTAACATTTCCTTAAAAAATGTGAATGGAGAATATGATCATTACATTTATTGTGACATTTGGCGATTTAATAATGGCAAAATAGCTGAATTAAAAGCATTTGTAATTGAGAAAAAGTCCTGATTTGAGTAAGCCACATCATAAGATGGAGCTTATACTTTGCAATAATTAAACTTTATAAATTATAAAAAAAAATAGCGGTCTTTTATAACCGCTATTTTCCATATATTATGGCCTAATTATTTAGGAAGTTGGGCAAGAAATAACAATATATCATTACCGATTTCTTTATAATGAGTTTCAAGGGCAAAATGACCCGTTTTATAAAACTTTACAGCAGCATTTGGATTATCATGTTTGTAAGCTTCTGCTCCTGCGGGAAGAAAATAAGGATCCTGACTGCCCCAAACAGCTAACATCATAGGCTTTTTATCTCTAAAATAAGCTTGAAATTTAGGATATAAAGCAACATTGGTTCTGTAATCTTTTAGCAGGTCAAGCTGTATCTCGATGTTTCCCGGGCGATCCAGAAAATGCTGATCCAATGTGTATGTTTCAGGTGCGATAAGAGCAGCATCCGAAGCACCTTCGTGATACTGAAACCACGTTGATTCTTTTGAAACAAAATCCTTAAGTGCATCTCTGTTAGCCTGCGATGGCTCTTTCCAGTATTTCTGAATAGGATTCCAGCCTGTACTCAAACCTTCTTCATAAGCATTGCCATTTTGTGATATAATGCCGGTTATTTTTTCCGGATTAGCAAGAGCAAGTCTGTATCCGGTTGGCGCGCCATAATCGAAGACATACATGGCAAAACGTTTTAAACCAAGCTTATCGATAAATCCCTGCATAGTGTTGGCAAGATTATCAAAAGTATATTGAAAACTAAGATGGTCCGGTGCATCTGAATACCCAAAACCAGGCAGGTCCGGAGCTATTACATGATATTTTTTGCTTAAAATAGGAATAAGATTTCTAAACATATGAGATGATGTAGGGTAACCATGCAGTAATAATAGAGTTGGAGCATCTTTAGAACCTGCTACACGATAAAATATCTTTAATCCGTTGACTTCCGTGTTCTTGTAATGAGTAGTCTGAATTTCAGTGTTCTCTTTTGTAGTTAAAGAGTTTTTAACTTGTGCATTTGCAGCTGTTTGTTGTAGCATAATTAGAGTTAGAATTAGAGTTAAGGATTTAATTGTGTTTTTCATGTTTTCAATTGTTTAAGACAAAAATACACTCTATATTTGATACGTGAAAACGATTTATAATGATCTAATCGATCACTAAAAGTGATACTATGAATAGTAATGACCTGAAAATATTTGAAGCCGCAGCAACACTCGGAAGTTTTACAAAAGCTGCAGAAGCAACCTTTACGGTACAATCGAACGTAACGGCTCGCATAAAAAATCTCGAAGATGAATTTGGAGCTGAACTGTTTAGAAGAGTATCCAGAAAAGTGGTTCTAACTGAAGCAGGGGAAACACTTTTGCAATATGCTAAAAAAATAGGCCGATTATTGGATGATGCAAAAAGTGATATACAAAGTGCAGACAAAATAGGAGGAACAATACGCATAGGGTGTATTGAGACCACTATGGCTTTTAAAGTACCGGAAATCATCAAAGGTTTTGCAGAACTCTATCCCAATGTAGAGCTTGAATTTTATTCTTCAATGTTGTCAGCACTGATAACCGATGTAATCAGTTATAAACTGGATGCTGCTTTTGTTGCAGCACCCATAAATATTCCTGGTTTACAGCAGCTTATTGTTCGTGATGAAGAACTTGTAATAATTGCAGGTCGTGATGTGGATAAGCTTTCGGTAGTATTGAAACAAGAACCTTTAAAAATAGTAGTTTTTGAGCAAGGTTGTTTTTTCAGGGCGCGGCTTGAAACCTGGCTCGGTTCAAAAGGAATCCTCCGTTATAAAAGTACCGTAATCAATTCGATAGAAGGCATTATTAATTTTGTGGAGGCAGGTCTTGGCATTAGTATACTTCCTGCAGAAGTCGTAAATCAGTATTACAGCAACAGGAATATAAAAACTTTTCCCATAACTAAAGAACTTGCCACGATGACCACAGTGTTAATTTATAGAAATGATGAAGCACCTTCAAAGGCCTTAAACGTATTTTTAGATCAGTATCGGAATTAAAGGTTCTGTATCATCATCTTGAGTGAAACTGAAGTTGTGCAATGCTGAGTAAGAATCAGATGGCTAGACCAGGGTAACTACGTTTAAATTATTCTATAAATTAACTTTGCAACTGTTGAATTACTTAAATTCTTATATTCAATTTTGACATATGCGACAGAGCCACAAAATGCGGGATAATTTGAAATTTTACCTAATAATTAAAATTAAAATGTGATTACTAATTTCCCAAAATGTGAGCCACTTTCAAGTTTCTTAAAAGCATCAATTGTGTCCTGAAATAAAAAGGCCGAATCTATAATGGGATGAATTTTTTTTGCTTCTAATGTATTATTCATTCTCAGAAACATTTCTTTAGAGCCAACGTTTATGCCCTGCAATTTAATTTGTTTGCTCATTAATTGTGCAGTATTTATATTTCCGGTCAGTCCGTTCATTATTCCTATTACAGAAATAGTGCCGTCTAACGCAACGGCTTCGATAGATTTGTTGATATGGTCACTGCCCACAACCTCTACGATGTGTTTTGCACCAATTCTGTTGGTGATTTTTATAACTTCATTTTCCCATTGCGGTACACTTTTATAATTGATCAAATGGTTTACGCCCAGTTTTTTAGCACGTTCTAATTTGTCATCGCTTCCGGATAATAAAATAACTTCTGCGCCTGCAGCTAATGCAAATTGCATTGAAAATAAGGATACTCCGCCAGTTCCCTGTATCAATACGCTGTCGCCGGCTTTTACATTTCCTTTTTCCATTAAACCATGCCAGGCGGTTATTGCAGCACAGGGCAGGGTTGCGGCTTCTTCATTGGTAAGATAATCAGGTACTTTAATTACTTCATTTTCTTTTAGGATAACATATTCCTGAAGCATTCCATCATTGGCATTTCCTCCCAATGAATTGACTAATTTTTCAGAAGATAGTTTTCCATCCATCCAATTGGGGAAAAATAAACCTGCGACACGATCATTTACGGCTACTTCCGTTACCTGATTTCCAGTCTCTACTACAATTCCAACGCCATCAGAAACGGGAATTCGACCAATGGGTGGTTTCCATTTATCAACGCCTTTAATAACGAGCAAATCCCTGTAATTTAGAGAAACTGCTTTTATCTGAATTAAAATTTCATTTGGGAGCAGTTTGATATTATTTTTCTCTACCTGTTTTAAAGTTTCGATGCTGTAGTCCTTCGTTATTTGATAAGCTTTCATAGGATTAAAAGTCAATGAGGATAGGCAAAATCTGATTACTAAATATAATGTTCCAGACTTCGTTTCTCAATTGGCACTACAAATGTAGGACTTAATCAAAGCTCTTAATCCATGTTTGCCAATTGTGAGTTACTCATAAATAAGTGAGTAAGGGTATTACAGCCTGTAAAAACATTTATTAGTTTCAGGATGTAATAATTATTCTTTTGAAGAAGAAAAAAAGCTGAAATGATAACAGATAAACCTTAAGATTTTTTCAGTGAAGTAGTTGGCTGAATACGAATTTCATAAGGAATATGTAGTTTGCCCCAATTACAAAGTTCATGCAAGACTTTAACTAATTCCTGTCCACTCTCTGTAATACTGTATTCTACACGAAGCGGAATTTCTTTAAAAACTTCTTTTTCAATTAATTTTTCCGCAACCAATTCGTTTAAAACTTTGGAAAGCACATTATCCGAAATACCATTTAAACATTCCTTCAAACCAGAAAAACGTGTAACATCTTGTTTTATAAGTACCAAAATCTCAGAAACCCATCTTTTTCCAATAATACGTACCACCTTGTTTAAAGTGCATCTTTCATCAAGGTAATATTCATTTAAAGTATTAGTGGAGTTCAATTTCTTTTTGCTCATAATATATTTAGTTAGTAGCAGTCAACATAAGAAAGTCTAAACAAAAATAATTAAAATTTTGCCAATGCACTTTATTAATTCAATTGGTTTTAAAACAATTAAGACATCGTATAATTGATTTTAAAATTTTGCTCCAAAAGTAAGATCGTTTAGAATTTTGATCTAAAAAAGCGCCAATTATTTTCAATTGGCGACCGCGATTACCTTCATCTGGAAATTTGCATTTCTGATGATCCGGCAGCCTCTAACTGTTATTATTACCAATTATCTGTTCTAAATGGGGCTGTTGGTAAACCACTTGAGTTATAAAGCATGATTGCTCCCGGCGCATCAGCCCACAAATAACGGACTGCTATAGGATTTGAAACTTCAGAACTTGTCAATTTTATCGTCTTTAAATCGGCTTGCAAAAAAGCAGTTGCCGGATAGAATTTTTTATCGCTTCCGGCAATCATAAAACCATTTATGTTTGATTTTGCAGATTCGGTAGCGAAAGTCCCTTCTTTAAAAGTTACTGTAATCGAATTTCCGTCAGCTTTATAACTGTCAAAAATAGGTGCAGAGGCTGGAACTTCTTTTTCTCCATAAGCAATATTTTGGGCAATTAAAGCCATTCTTTTTCCAACAACTTGTTTGTGAATGGGATGTATATTGTCGTTTTCACCGACATCAATTAGGACAGCCATTCCTGTGTTTTTCAAATTCAGTGCTTTTGCTTGTGAATCACGAAGCGTAATCCAGCGGTCATTTTGGTTGTCATAATTTGGCAATTGTGCAAAAATAAACGGAACGTCCGATTTCCAGTTTTTTCTCCAATCAGTAATCATTTCCTGAAAGAGGGTTGCGTATTCTTTTGCGTTTTTAGAATTGGCTTCGGCTTGGTACCAAATAATTCCTTTGATTTTTATTCCGAAGAAAGGCGCGACCATTCCGTTGTAAAGCGATGTGGCATATTTCGTTGGGTGTTGTCTCTCAGGAGCTTCCTCGATATCTTTTGTTCCCACTTCATAACGCCATTGTCCCGCCAGTGAAAGTTTTTGCGAAGCTGTTTTTAAATTTAAAGAAGAAGCATCTCCACGAAAACCTCCAATGTCTCCTGTGTTTTTTACACGAATTGTGATGATGTTTTTTCCAGTTGTCAAAACAGTTTTTGGAACCTTGTAAAAGCGGTCTAAGTCTTTTTGAGTGCTTTCGCCAACTTTAATTCCGTTGATATAAGTAATATCTTCATTATCAACACGTCCGATGCTTAAAATGATATCGTCTGAAGCTAGATCTTTTGCCGTCAAATCAAAACTTCTGGTTACCCAAATTACACCATCATTAGGCGTTATTTTAGCTTTGCTCCAATATACAGGAAGGTCAATTGGTTTCCAGGAGGAAGTGTTATATGTTTTTTCGTGCCATTTTTCTTGTGTTCCAACATCAAGGCGATCCGCTTTTTCTTCCCAGGCTTTAAATTGCTTTTTGTACGTTTCTACTGTATCAGCAAAATTCATTGTTTTCATTTTGTCAATGACTTTCCTGGCTGAAGCATGTTTTCCCATCAAATCTTCGCTCATCCAGGCTTCAATATTGGTACCTCCCCAAGAAGAGTTTATTAAACCTATTGCTACATTGTATTTTTGGAACAATTCTCTTCCAAAGAAATAAGCCACTGCCGAAAAACCTTCACCGCTTTTTGGCGAACATGTTTCCCATTGGCCTTTTTCAATATCATTTTGTGGTGTTCCGGCCATTGTTCTTGAAACCTGAAGCAATTTTATTTTTTCGTAGTTCGCTTTTGATAATTCTTCTTTTCCGTTTAAAGCATCTTCCAGTTTCCAACCCATATTAGATTGACCGGAACAAAACCAAACGTCTCCTATATAGATGTCTTTAAAAATAACCGTGTTATCTTCTGAAATCTTCATTTCAAAAGGTCCTCCGGCTTTTTCTGCCGGGAAATCAACAGACCATTCACCTTTTTGATTGGCTTTTGTCTCCAGATTTTTATTGTTAAAACTTACTTTGACTGTTTTTCCGCTATCAGCCCAACCATAAACTGTGATCGAAGCTTCGCGCTGCAAGACCATGTGGTCTGAGAAAAACTTTGGTAGTGAAACTTTTGCAAAAGCTCCTGTGAAAATCGCTAAAAAGAGTAGTGAAAATATACGTTTCATAAAGAATAGGGATAAATAAGTGTGGTAAATGTATATAATTAAAATTGGTTAACCAAAAATTTCATTACGATTTTTTTAATTTAAACTAATAATAATTGCGTTGTATGTAATTATATAGTGAAATTATTGATGAATATTTAGAGATGGTAAAAGGTTGAATTATAAGCCTGAGTTGTAGAAAACAAAACAGGAGCCTTATCTGTTGATAGACTCCTGTTTATTGGTACGTTACACATCCATTGTGCAAAGTTGCATCGCTTGTGGGAAGTGGAAAATGGTTTTACCGTCTGAATGCAGTATAATTGTACCTTTATAGAACAAAAATACATATAAATATTAGTTTTAGTATGAAAAGTCTGTTAATAATTATGGAAAAAACGATTTATTTTGCACTATTTTCTATTATTTATTGGCGAAAACGTTTTAGTTTAAATGTTAAAAGCTAACATATTTCAAATTATATAGTTTGTATTTAACTTTTATATTGATTAATAATTAGTATAAGCGTCTTTAAATTTTATTATATGTAAAAAATGAGTTAATATTTGCTAATATAAAAAAATGCGTATATTTGGTCAACCAATTTATAATTACAATGCAGGAATTTAGTTTAAATAGTTTTAAATCTCCAGAAGAAGAACAAATCATTCAAAAGTTGAAGGAATTAATTACTTCAAAAAAGTTGAAACCTGGTGACCGATTGCCTTCAGAGCGAAAATTATCTGAAGAATTTGGTGTAAGCAGAGGTAACGTGAGAGAAGTGATTCAGAAATTAGAATTTTATGGATTACTTAAAACATTGCCACAAAGTGGAACTTTTGTTGCCAATCTGGGAGTTCCGGCATTAAGCGGAATGATTACAGATATTTTGCAATTAAAAAAACCTGATTTTAAGTCATTAGTTGAAAGCAGGATTATGTTGGAAATGCAAGTTGTGGCTTTAGCTTCTGAGAGGAGAACTGAAGCGCAACTAAAAAATATTGAAGAGGCATTAATTGCTTATAAAAATAAGGTGGAACAAAATGAAAGTGCTGTTGAAGAAGATTTGATGTTTCACTTGAAAATTTCTGAAGCCAGTGGAAATCCAGTGCTGAATACCTTGATGTTAATCATCACTCCTGAAATTATTACAAATTTTGAAAAATACCATGTTTGTAAAAATTCGATGAATGGAGAAAATATTATAGAACACCAACAAATTTATGAAGCTATAAGAGAAAAAAATCCTGAAAAAGCCAAACGTGAATTGCAATTTCATTTTAAGACGTTATATGAGTATTGCAATAAAACAGAAACTTTAATGAATATCAACGAAAGTATTTTTTAAAATTTCTTCCAAAAATAATAGACGGTTATGACCATTGTGTGAAGTTGCATCGCTTGGGGAAGTGGATTTTACTACGCATTTAAGTCAAGATTAAACATCTGATTTTCAGATCTTATTTATGAAAAAGCATTATCGGCCATAAACCGGTCAGGATGCTCTATATCTTAATGTTACTGATTGTAAGCTTATATCTTTATGAAATTAAAAAACTTTATTTTACTCTCGGCTTTGATGCTGACCTCTTTTGTTTTTGCGCAAGAGAAATATACTTTAACGGGAACAGTCATTGCAGATTTTGATAAATTATCATTGCCTGGCGCAAATGTCACTGTTCTGGGTTCAAAAACTACAATAATTACAGATACCGAAGGTAAATTTTCTATTCCTGTAAACGAAAACAGCTCAATTCAAGTTTCTTTTGTCGGAATGAAAACCAGAGTTGTATTAGTTAACGGCCAACAAAATATTACAATTTCTCTTGTTGAAGACAGCAAAAATCTTGACGAAGTTGTAGTTGTTGGATACGGAACCCAGAAAAAATCTTCAATCACAGGATCTGTTTCCAAATTAGAAAATACAAATCTTGACGAAATTCCGGTTTCTCGTGTGGATAAAGCTTTGCAAGGAAGAATTGCGGGTTTACAAATACAAAATACAACTTCGGAAGTTGGTGAAGCGCCACAAATCCGGATTCGCGGAATGGGCTCGATTTCTGCGAGTAGCGATCCATTGGTTGTGGTTGATGGTTTCCCGATTTCAAATGGTTTGGAGTTCATAAATCCAAGCACAATCGAATCTATCGAGGTCTTAAAAGATGCAAGTTCAACGGCAATTTATGGTTCTCGTGGAGCAAATGGTGTTATTCTGGTGACTACTAAATCAGGTTCTGAAACAAAGACTTTATATCAATTTAAATCATTCTTTGGGGTTAAATCGGTTTACGAAAAAATTGATATGTATGATACTTATGAGTACACTGATATGTTGCGAACAGAACGCCAACTGCACGAAAATTACACAGCAGGTTTAAGTGGAGCGGCTCCAGCTACAATAGGTTATACTTCTCGTGAAAAAGGGATGCGTCAAGTAGCCAATTATTCTGGTGGCGGTACTGATTGGCAAGATGAAGGAATCAGAAATTTTGCCACCATAAAAAACTATGAAATGAATGTTTCTGGTGGTGGAAAAAATGCAACATATTATATTTCAGGTCAGTATATTGAAGATGAAGGCTTGATGAAAGATAATTTCCTGAAGCGTGTGAATTTTCAAACCCGCGTAAAAGCAAAATTAAGCGACAAACTTACACTTGACGTGAATGTAAGACCTTCTTATAGTTTTAAAAGAAGATCTACAATTTCTTATTCAGATTTGACCCGTTCTTTAAGTTTTATGCCTTCAAGACACAACGAGTATACTGCTGCCTTGACAGGTTATCCTGTTGGCGAGTACGCACAAGGAAGACATTTTAATAACGTAAATTTTAATTACGTAGATGAAAATGGCGTACAGCAAAACTTCACAACTTCGCTTTGGGGAACAAATAACAATAGCCCGATTTCAAGAATGGAAAACGAAGAAAGGTACATTCACGATTATAGAATGCTGACCAATTTTGCATTAGAATATAAAATCAATAAACGTCTTACTTTCAAGACTTCTGGCGGCGTAAATCTGGATTATTCAAATTATGAGCGTTTCAGAAACTCGCAAGCAGATCAAACCGGGCAAGCGATCGGGGAAGATGACAGTAATTTAAAAGCAGATCTTCTTACTGAAAATACTTTAAATTATAAATGGAAAGGTAAAAATCACAGCATTGACGCCTTGGGAGGAATTACATACCAAAAAACAAATATTAAAGGAACCGGAATTTATGGAACGCAGTTTCCTTCCGATTATATTGGAACTTTAAACGGAGCCAACGTAATCGACGCCAACGAAACATTCACAAGAAAAGAACAAATTGGTTTACTTTCTTTTCTGGCAAGAGTAAATTATGCTTATAAAGATAAATATTTACTTTCGATTGCAGCACGTGCTGACGGTTCATCCTTGTTCGGACCAGATAATAAATACGGAATGTTCCCTTCTGCCTCTGTGGGATGGAATGTCGGCGAAGAAAATTTCTGGAAAGAAAACATCCAATGGATCAACAGATTTAAATTGAGAACAAGTTTCGGAATTACCGGAAACAATGATATTACCAATTATTCTTTCACGAATTTATTATATTCTTCCAATTATTCTTTAGGTCAGGGTGCTGGAAGCGTGACTTCAGGACTTGGTGAAACTGGCGATGTTCTTGGGAATCCGGAAATCGGTTGGGAGCAAACCTTAGAGTATGATTCAGGTGCTGACTTGAGTTTCTTTGGAAATAAATTAAACGCGACGGTTGACTATTATTATTCGATTACAGATAAATTGTTATTGCAACAAAACGTTTCTTACATCACAGGACACAACCAATTTTTCAACAACATCGGAAAAATCCAAAATAAAGGTTTTGAGGTAGAAATTTCAGGAAATGTTCGTGCCAAAAACTTCACATGGAAACCAGCATTTAATATTTCTTTCAATCAAAACAAGCTAATTTCTCTTGGGGGTGAAGCGCAATTCATTAGTCAGGGTGAAAGAAACGAAGAATATATTGCCAAAGTTGGCGAGGAAGCAGTTCAATTTTATGGTTATAAAATGATTGGAGTTTGGCAGACTGCTGATGAATTGGCAAACAATCCACACTCTGCTGATGATGCTGTTGGAGGTATTAGAGTAGCTGATATCAACGGTGACGGAGTTATCAATGCTTCAGACAGAACCACTTTAGGCAGCCCATTTCCGGATTTTACATGGGGGTTCTATAATGCTATCACTTTCAACCGTTTTGATATGAATTTCCTAATTCAGGGTTCTGTTGGCGGCGAAGTTTTCTTTGGAGACGGTTACTATAATGAGATGCGTTATTTATACAAAGATTTTGTCCAGGACAGATGGTTCAGCGAAGGTGTTCCGGCTTCAAAACCTCGTGAAAATAATGGTAGAGCCTGGCAAAACACTTCTTATTTAGTTCAGGATGCAACCTATATGTCTTTAAGAAATGTGACTTTAGGTTTCTCTGCACCCGAAACTTTTACAAGTAAATTAGGAATTACAAAAGCAAGATTTTATTTGTCTGGCGAAAATTTGCTTTTTGTAAAATCATCAGGATTCTTCGGATTAAATCCAGAAGGAATTACAAATTCAGGAGTTTACAGCTCGCCATTGATTTCAGGTTATCAAAGAGGTGCTTTCCCTGTTCAACGAACAATTTCTTTCGGAATTGACATTAATTTCTAAAAAAATATAAAAGGTTATGAAAAAATATAATTGGTCTTTCAAAAACTTAAAAGTTTTAATATTAAGTACGGCTTTTCTTTTTGTAAGCTGTGATGAGACACTTGATTTACAACCCGTTTCAGAAATTAGTGTAGGGGAATTTTATACTACTGCGGCAGAAGTGAACCTGGCAGTAATCTCGATTTACAACAGTCTTTATGGAATGCAGAATAGAGAATGGCTGCTGACAGAAATTCGTTCTGATAATACCTATATGAATCCAAATTCGACTGAAACTAAAGACTTGGCTGTCAGAGAAGTGGATCGTTTTGTGCAAAGTTCACAAAATGTTTATCTCCAGGAATACTGGAAAGCGTGTTACAAAACTATCAATCTTTCAAATGTTGTTTTGCAAAATTTAAACGTAGTTGCTGATCAGGCACAAAGAAATCAATATGAAGGAGAAGCACGTTTTTTACGAGCACACGCTTACTTTAATTTGGTGCGTCTTTGGGGTGGGGTTTTCATCGTTGAAACTCCTGTTTCAGGAAAGGATGCCAAAACAATGGACAGAAGTTCGCAAAGCGAGGTATATGAATTTATTGCAAACGACCTGCGTTTAGCATCAGAAATGTTGCCTCCAACGCAAAATGGATCAAACCTTGGAAGAGTGGCGTCTGACGCGGCAAAAACATTACTTGGAAAAGTATTACTTACTTCAGGCGGCAACGCAAATTTAAGTGAAGCAATAACTGTTCTTACAGAAGTTGTTAGTGGTAATTTTAGTTTGCAACCCACATACGGAGCGGTTTTCAATATTGGAAATGAATACAATAACGAAATTATGTTTGCAGTTCGTTACCAATCAGGAAGCGTTGGTTTAGGTTCGCCTCACCCCAACTTTTTCGCGCCTTTGCAAAGCGATAATTATGTAGTTTTTGGCAATGGCGATGGTTTGAATGTGCCAACAGATAATATGTCGCAGGCTTACACGGCCGGCGATCCGCGAAAAGCAGCTTCTATGGCTAACACCTGGTTAGGTTTCAATGGAGCAATTAAGGCAGATAAGCATATTACAAAATACAATTCGACATTTAACGCAGTTGATGATGGCGGAAACGACTGGATTATCCTTCGTTATGCTGATGCTTTGCTTTTGCTGTCAGAAGCAATTAATGAGCAAAGTGGCCCAAATTCAGAAGCCTTGAGTTACTTGAATAAGGTTAGAACGCGATCACTTGGAGCGAGTGCTGGTTTAAAATTGGCAGATGTTTCGACTTATTTCAATTTCAAAATTGCTTTGGAAAATGAAAGAAGAGTAGAGTTTGCTTTTGAAAATCACCGTTGGTTTGATTTGGTCAGAACCGGCAGAGCAGAAGTAGTTATGACCCAGCATTTTGCTACTGAATTTCAATATAATGATCCGGCGCATCTTTCTTTAAATACAGGTCCGCTGCAACATTACCAAATTTTATTGCCGATTCCGCAATATGAAATCGACCTGAATCCAAAGATTGCACAAAATACAGGATATTAATTTTTAAGTATATGAAAAGTTTAAAATATTCGCTAACAGCTTACTTCTGTTTACTTTTTTTAGTCAATGCCAATGCCTCAGAAATAAAAGTTTCAAATACGGAGGAATTGACAGAAGCTATTGCAAAAGTAAAACCCGGAGACAGAATTGTAATGTCAAATGGAATCTGGAAAGACACGGCAATTGATTTTAATGCAAAAGGAGTTTTAAAAGATTCTATTTTTCTGGAAGCAGAAACAGCAGGAAAAGTAATTCTTTCTGGCAAGTCTTCACTGAAATTATCAGGAGATTATTTAGTTGCAAAAGGGCTTTGGTTCAAAGATGGTTACAGCACATTTGTAATCTCTTTTATGAACAAAAGCAAAGTGGCCAATAATTCAAGAGTGACCAATTGTGCCATCACAGATTTTAATCCGGAAACAAAATCAGAATCAAACCATTGGGTAGAATTATGGGGAAAAAACAATCGTTTTGATAACAATTATATCGCAGGAAAAACAAACGACGGATGTACTTTAGTCGTTTGGTTAAAAGGCGAAGAAAATCATCAGAATAACCACAGAATCGACCACAATTATTTTGGAGAACGTTCTCCTTTAGGTTCAAATGGTGGTGAAACGATCCGCATTGGAACAAGTCATAATTCAATGTTTCAATCCAATACAATCGTGGAATGGAATAAGTTTGAAAAATGCAATGGCGAAGTGGAAATCATTTCGAACAAATCTTGCAATAACATTTTCAGAAACAATTTATTCTTAGAATCTCAAGGTTCTATGGTTTTTCGTCATGGAAATAACTGCCTGGTTGAAAATAATGTTTTCCTTGGAAATAATCAGCCATACACTGGTGGAGTTCGAATTATAAACGAAGGTCATACAGTAAAAAATAATTATTTCTACGGGTTAACAGGCCAAGATTTTAGAGGTTCGCTGGTGGTGATGAACGGTGTTCCAAACAGTCCGTTAAATCGTTACAATCAGGTGAAAAATGCCAAAGTAATAAATAATGTGTTTTATAATTCCAGTTCATTTCAATTAGGCGCCGGAAAAGATGAAGAACGATCGTTAGCGCCTGTTAATTCTGCGATTTACGATAATATTATTTATAATGAAAGCGATACAGAAGCGATCGTTTTCTTTGATGAGATGAAAGGAATTGTATTCAAAAACAATATAATTGACAGTAAAAATTCAAAGAAAATAGAAGGCTTCACGGCAAAGAAATTATCCTGGAAAAAAGAAGGGGAAATTTTTATACCAAATGAAAAAAATGGCATTGACTTTTCTGTTTTTCCCAAGGTAATTGCAAATAAAACCGGTACTTCCTGGAATCCAAAGACATCAAAAGCTGCCATTCAAGAGCAAACTATTAATGTAGAACCAGGAATTGGAACTCTTGAAAAAGCAGTAAAAAAAGCAAAAGGAAAAACAAAATTGATTCTGGCATCTGGAGATTATCTTTTGGATCGTTCGGTTGTAATTTCGGATAACATTTCGATCATTGGTGAAGGTGCCGAGAAGACAATTATCAGCTTCAATCCAGCTGCTGAAAAAAACTCAAATTATTTGTTCAGAGTGGAATCCGGCGCAAGATTATCTTTTGAAAATGTAAACCTTACGGCAAAAAATACGGCAGCGGTAAAATACGCAATTGTTTCTCCAAAGGAAGATACTCCGGGTTCTTACAGCATTTTTGTAAACAAATCAATTATCTCGGATTTCACAAATGCAGAAGGTGGTTCTGTGATTAAAGTTTCAAAGGGAACCTTCGCAGATACTATTAAAATAAGCAATTCGATCTTGAGAAATAATTTCCGCGGCATCAACCTTTCTTCTGAAAAAGACGACACAGGAAAATACAATTCAGAGAATGTAATTCTGGAAAACACAGTTTTTATCGATTTCAGCCAGTGGGTTTTGAATTATTACAGGGGTGGAAATGACGAATCGACTGTGGGCGGAAATTTAGTTGTAGACCATTGCATTTTTACCAGAACAGGAACTACAGAAAAAGATATGGTTTTTCAAAACAAAGGAATCGTGAACGTAAAAATTACCAACAGCGTTTTCTTTGATAATCCAAAAGTGGCTAACCCAATTCGCCTGAACGGAAAAAACAACTCCATTAAAAATTCAGTAATCTACAATTCAGGAGAAATGAAATTATCCGGAAAAGCCGTTTCAGAAAATATCATCGATAAAAATCCTTCGTATCAAGAGACTAAGAATTTTATACTAAAGGATAAATCGCCTTTAAAAGCAGCGGGTACAGATAAAAAAGACATAGGAATTTTAGTTGTTAAATAATTTTAAAAAAAACATATGAGAAGTACAATACTTAAAAATATTTACAAATCAATCTGCTTGGTTCTGGTAGTTGCAGTTTTTGCCTGCGATGCTAATGTAGAAGTGGATAAGACTTTTGAAGAAATATTGGCAGCACAACCAACGGTAGTATCATTTACCCCAGCGTCTGCACCCATCCAAAGCTTGGTAACCATTACGGGAACAAACTTAAATTTTGTAACGCACGCTTATATTGGCGGTGTAGAAGCTGAAATTTATTCTCGTGAAAACCAGCATACTTTAATCATAAAAGTACCAGCAAGCGCAACAGGTGGTACTATCAGACTGACAACAGATTCTAATAAAGAAGCTTCATCGGCAGAAAGTCTGGTTATCCTTTATCCGGTTCCGGAAATTAAATCTGAGATTCCAATAATGTCTGCGGTAAACGAAGTGATTACGATTACGGGAAAAAATCTTCAAGTGGTAACAAGAGTGACTTTTGGAACCGTTGACGGAGTTATCGAGCACCAGGATGACCGGACTCTAATTGTGAAAACGCCAAACACAGGACCTAGTCCATTGGTTTTATCGTATAGCTACAACACCGTTTCGGGCGAAGTTTCGGTTCCGTTAAAAGACAATTATACCGTGGATATTCCAACTCCGGAAGTTTCGGGTTTTCCAAAAGCAATCTTGAAAAATACGCAAGTTGTTATTGGAGGAACGGATATGAATTTAGTTACGGCAATTAATTTTGGCGGAACTGCAATTGCAACTTTTGACGTAACGCCAACAAGTGTTTCATTCGCACCGCCGGCAGATTTGCCAACAGGGTTTTATGTAATCAATTTGATTTATGGCGAAGCACTGGTAGTTTCAAGTCCGCAAGTGGCCTACATCAATAGAGATGTTGAGAAGTATTTCAACTTTGAAACACAAGGGATGGAAGTAGTTACCGCGGGTCAGGCAGCACAAATTAAAGCGAACCAGCTCAACGGAACGGTAGAACAACCTCCGTTTCCAAGCAGTACAAATTACCACCACTTAAAAATGCTGTCTCCAACAGATAATGGAAGCACTATCGCATACATGAGATTTTCTTTTGCAACTAACACCACTTGGAAAACAGCATTTGACAAAGGTGCTTTTAACAACAATCCGGTATTGCATTTTTGGTTGAATACAAACAATACTACACCAACATTACGCTTATACGCAACTGCTGCAGCAAGCAAAAAACTGGTTCGTTATAATACAAACGGAAAATGGGTTTTAGTGGCTGTTCGTTTGAGAGATATGTTTCCAACGGTTACAGCTTCTGATTTCGCAAGCGGAAACTACATGAGAATGAATTACCTGACAGATAACCAAGCGAATATTCCTTTAGAAGTAAACACAGATTGGTACATCATCACGGATGAAATTTTGACAGGAGTTGGAGCAGTCGATTTGACAAACTCTTTTAATTAAAAAATACAAGAATGAAAATTAAAACCATAAAAGCAATAGGGCTTACAGCACTTTTTTTAGTGCTTACAAATACTGCTTTTTCCCAACAGTATGAGCCTCTTTTACTTTTGTCAAAAGCTGAAGCAAAGAATATCAGTCAGCATTTAGGCGAATATAAAATCTTAGAAAAATCTTTTTCAAAAGTAATAAAGGATGCTGATAAAGCATTGGAAAATAAAATTGAAGTCCCAATTCCTGTAGATAATGGTGGCGGTTACACGCACGAAAAACACAAAAAAAACTACAGGGAATTGTATTATGCCGGATTAGCTTTTCAGGTTACCGGCGAAAAGAAATATGCCAAATTCGTTGAAGAAATGCTTTTGGAATATGCCAGGATTTATCCGGATTTGCCCCTGCATCCAAAGAGAAAAGCAGAGCAAAATTCCGGAAAATTATTCTGGCAGGGACTAAACGATTGCGTTTGGCTGGTTCACGGAATCCAGGCGTACGATTTGGTTAAAGAAAGCATCGATGCAAAAAATCGTGAAATTATAGAAAGAGATGTTTTCAGAAGTATGGCTGCATTTTTAAGCGAAAGTACAGGCGGAAAGGATACCTTCAATAAAATCCACAATCACGGAACCTGGGCTGTAGCCGGGGTAGGAATGACAGGTTATGTTTTAGGCGATAAAGATATGGTGGAACGTGCATTGACTGGTTCTGCAAAAGACAAAAAAACAGGTTTTCTGAAACAAATTGATATGCTTTTTTCGCCTGACGGATATTATTCTGAAGGGCCATATTACCAACGATATGCATTGCAGCCGTTTATTGTTTTTGCAGAAGTGATCAATAGAAATCAACCGGAACTGAAGATTTTTGAATATAGAAAGCAATTGCTTAAAAAAGCATTAAATACCGTTTTGCAATTGACAGATGCCAAGGGTTATTTCTTCCCGATAAATGATGCTTTGAAGGAGAAAAATTATATGACAGAAGAATTGGTTTTTGCCACCAATATTGTCTTTGAAAATTATAACGATGCTTCGGTTTTGCCGGTTATTCAACAGCAAAATGAAGTTTCAATTACAGGCGCGGGTTTAAAATCTGCAGCAGCTGTAAATGGAATAAAGAAACAGGAATTCGTGAAAAACCCGTTGATTATTACAGACGGACCAGAAGGAAAATCAGGAGGTTTGGCACTTTTCAGAATGAATACGAAGAAAAAAGACGAACAGTTGACGGCCGTTTTCAAATTTGCTTCGCAAGGTATGGGGCATGGGCATTTTGATCGTTTGGGAATACTGCTGTTCAATAATGACAAAGAGATTTTACAAGATTACGGTGCGGCCCGTTTCTTAAATGTAGAATCAAAAAGCGGTGGAAGATATTTGGATGAAAATAAGACATGGGCACAAACTTCAGTTGCACATAATACGGTAATTGTTGATGAAAAATCACATTTCGATGGAGATTGGAAAGAAGCTGAAAAGCAAGTACCAAAAACAATTTTCTCTGATATTTCGTCTCCGGAAAAAATACAGATTGCAAGTGCTTTGGAAGTAAATGCTTATCCTGGCGTTGAAATGCAAAGAACGGTTGCTTTGATTGGAGCTGATACGCCGTTTATCATCGATATCTTTTCTTTGAAATCAAAAGAAAACCATCAATACGACTTGAACTTTATGTTCAGCGGTCACGTTATGGAAACCGATTTTAAATACGAACCAGCCTTGATAAAGCTTTCTCCATTAGGGAAAAATAACGGTTACCAGCATTTATGGAAGTTGGCAGAAGGTAAGGGAAATCAAGGAATTTCAAAATTTACCTGGTTAAACGACAGCCGTTTTTATACGATTTCAACTTTGACAGATGATACAAATAGTCTGGTTTTGACAAGACTTGGAGCAAATGACCCAAATTTCAACTTGAGAAATGAGTCGGGTTATATGGTAAGAACAAAAGACAAGAAAAATTACACATTTGTCAGCATTATTGAGCCTCACGGAAGCTTTGACCCAAAACTAGAGTCGGTTCAGGACCCGCATTCAAAGGTAGAAAGTATTCAAATTTTGAAACAAGATGAAAGTTACACAGCAGTTTTGGTGACTTTCAAAAATAAGAAATCATACACGCTGGCATTTTCAAATAAAGAAGCAAAACCAGATTCAAAACATAAGCTTTCCATTAACGGAAAAAGTATGGAGTGGAAAGGAAATTACATATTAATTACAAATTAAGACAAAATGAATATTAGAACAAAAGCATTTTATGTAGAAAACGAAAATCCCTGGGAAGTAGTTTCTCCAGGTGTAAAAAGACAAATCACAGGTTATGATGTGAGTATTATGATGGTTAAAGTAGCCTTTGAAACAGGAGGAATTGGTCCAGTTCACCAGCATTATCATTCGCAGACTTCTTATGTAGTTTCAGGAAAATTTGAAGTGACAATTAATAACGAAAAGAAAATTCTTCAAACCGGAGACGCTTTTTACATTGAGCCAAACATTCTTCACGGAGCAATTTGTCTGGAAGCCGGAATGTTAATAGATGTTTTCAGTCCCATCAGAGAAGATTTTTTAATGTAATCCACGTATGCTGTAAGATTGGAGTAATAAATCAATATTTAATAAACAAGATTTTGGAGCCGTTGACGATCTCGAATCATCATGCGATTCTCCAACTAAGGATGTGGGCGAATTTAAAGCCGGGAATATTGCAGAATATCCAAATCTCATGAAGAATGTTTTGAAACGAAATAGTAATCTGGCTTGAAAAAGCCTTTTAAAGTAAATTATGAAAGTAAAAGGATTAAGATGGTGGATCATTACCTTGATTGGTATTGCAACAATCATCAATTACATCGACCGTTCTGCATTATCGATTATGTGGCCGGCTATAAGTAAGGATTTGCAAATGGATGAAAAAGATTATGCTTTTGTCCTCAATTGCTTCATGGTCGCTTATGCAGTTGGACAATCTTTGTCGGGTAAGCTTTTTGACAAAATTGGTACGCGTCTTGGCTTTGTAATTGCCATCGGAGTTTGGTCGCTTTCTTCGTTATTTCATTTTGCTGTAAAAGGTGTAATGTCATTAACATTAGTAAGAGTGACACTCGGAATTTCTGAAGCCGGAAACTGGCCAGGCGCCGTAAAAAGCAATTCGGAATGGTTTCCTTTAAAAGAAAGAGCAATTGCACAAGGAATTTTTAATGCAGGAGCTTCTATTGGAAATGTAATTGCGCCACTTTTCATCGCTTATATGTTTGCTGGTTATGGATGGAAAACAACCTTTGTTGTTATTGGTGCTATGGGATTAATCTGGATTATACCATGGTTAATTGTGTATAAAAAACTTCCAAAAGACCATCCCTGGATTACCGAAGAAGAGAGAAGATTAATCTTAGACGGAAAAGCAGCAACATCAACAGTAGAAGAAGATGTAGTAAAAGGTAAATCAATATCAGAGATACTGTCTTTTAAAGAAAGTTGGGGCGTCATTGCCTGTCGCTTTTTTATGGAACCAATATGGTGGCTTTTTGTGGGTTGGATGCCCTTATATCTTCAAAAAACGTATGGTTTTGATGTAAAGCAAATAGGTCTTTTTGCATGGGTTCCTTATGTTGGGGCAGCAATAGGAAGTTTAGCAGGCGGATGGTGTTCCGGAATGATTATAGCCAAAACACAATCAGTTGATAAAGGCAGAAAAATTGCCATTATCATTGGTGGAGTCATTATGTTTTTAGGATTATTGGCCACCATATTTTACGGAGACACACCGCTGAAATTCGTGGTAATCGTTTCTTTCGTATTGTTTGGATTTCAGTTTGCCATTGGAAATATTCAAACATTGCCAAGCGACTTGATGGATAAAAAATCAGTGGGAACATTAGCAGGTTTAGGCGGTTCGATTGGAGTTGTTTCGGTCATTTTAATGAATTTTCTGATCCCTGTAATTACTCAGGCATCATACACTCCTGCATTTATTATCATCGCCGCATTTGTGCCGCTCGGAGTTTTTTCAGTCTTCGCATTAATCAAGAAAATAGAGCCAGTAAAATAGTTAGAATTTAAATCAACATTATAAATAGAATCAAAATGAAATTAAAAGGAAAAACAGCCGTAGTAACAGGGGGAGCAAGAGATATTGGAAGAGAAGTGGCTATCAAATTAGCTAAAGAAGGTGCCAATGTTGTTGTAAATTATTTTCTAAATCAAGAAGACGGGGACACAACTTTGAAATTAATAGAAGAAGCCGGCGGAAAGGCAATCATCGTACAAGGTGATATGACAAAACAGGAAGATATCGATAACCTGGTAAGCGAATCTAAAAAAGCTTTTGGTGAAGAGGTACACGTTTTAGTAAACGTTGCCGGAGGACTCATCGCTCGTAAAACAATTGAAGAAATGGATGTAGATTTCTTTGATGTGATGATTAACGTGAACTTCAAATCTGTTTTCCTGGTAACAAAAGCATTCAAGCCATTGATGAAATCAGGTGCTTCAATCATCAACTTTGCTTCTCAGGCGGGTCGTGATGGTGGTGGTCCGGGTGCTGCATTATATGCTTCTGCAAAAGGTGCTGTGATGACTTATACTAGAGGTTTGGCAAAAGAATTTGGTCCTCAGGGAATCCGTGTAAATGCGCTTTGTCCAGGGATGATTGCAACAGCTTTCCACGATACTTTTACAAAACCTGAAGTTCGTACAAACGTGGCAAACGGAACACCTTTGAGAAGAGAAGGAAAAGCATCTGAAGTAGCTGATTTAGTAGCTTATCTGGCTTCTGATGAATCTTCTTTCCTGACAGGAAATAACATTGATATCAACGGTGGTTTGGCATTTAGTTAATAATTTTCAATAAAAATAAATGAAAAAAGTAGTCACTTTTGGTGAAATACTAGCAAGGTTGACACCTCCGGGATTTAAAAAAACATCCCAGACCAATCAGCTTGAAATTTATTATGGAGGGACCGAGATTAATGTTTCGGTTTCCCTTTCCATTTTAGGTTGCAATGCTGTTCACGTTAGCCGGGTTTCAGATGATTTTTTAGGCAAAGCTGCTATCTGCAATCTAAAAAGTAATGGAATCGATACTTCTTTTGTGCAAAAAGGCGAAGAACCTTTGGGTTTATATTTTGTAGAATCAGGAGCAGTTGTTCGTTCGGGAGTCATTGCTTACAACCGGGAACATTCGGCTTTTCGGGCTTTAAAACCAAATTCAGTTCCTTGGCCGACAATCTTAAAAGATGCCGATTGGTTTCACTGGACAGGAATTACGCCTGCTCATTGTGAAAATAATTTTTTGGCTTTAAAAGAAGGTTTAGTGCTTGCCAAAGAAATGGGAGTAACCGTTTCCTGTGATCCTGCATACCGCGCCGGACTTTGGAAATATGGAAGAAAAGCTGAAGAAGCCTTAAAAGAATTAGTAGCGCTTTCAGATGTTTTTATCGGAGGAAGTGAACAATTCAATGAACTTTTAGGTACTGATTTTTCGCTTTCTGATGAAGACTTCAAAGAGGGAAGTAAGGCATTGATGGCACAATTTCCAAAATTGAAAAAAGTTTATGACAAGACAAGAACCGGAAAGAATGCGTCCTGGCACAAAATCGAATCCCGAATGTGGAATAGCAAAGAGATGTTTTCTTGCGAACCGATTGAAATAACCCACATCGTGGATCGGATAGGGACAGGAGATGCTTTTGCAGCCGGAGCGATTTTTGGAGAACTGCATAATTTTTCTGAAAAAGATTCAGTGGCTTTTGCCAATGCAGCTTGTGCCATAAAACATACGATCGAAGGTGACGCCAACCTGGCCGATTTTAACGAAATAAACCAAATTGCGGAAGGAAATACTTCCGGTAGATTAATACGATAAACAATGGCAGGATTTTCAAAATTACAGGTTTTAAATGCGATAAATGAAAACGGAATAGTTCCTGTTTTTTACCACCACGAAGTGAATGTCTGCAAAGAAATTCTGAAAGCGGTCTATGAAGGAGGCATTCGGATTTTCGAATTTACAAACAGGGGAGACAATGCACACAAGGTTTTTGAAGAATTGGTGATTTTCGCCAAGGAAACATTGCCGGATTTAATCCTGGGAATCGGTTCGGTAATTGACGCTGGCACTGCTTCGTTATATATTCAGAGTGGTGCCAATTTTATAGTTGCACCAATTGTCAACCAAGAAGTTGCTTCAACATGTAATCGAAGAAAAATTCCCTGGATGCCGGGCTGTGGTTCTTTGACCGAAATTAATTATGCTGAAAGTCTTGGTGCCGATATCGTAAAGATTTTTCCGGCACAGCAGGTGGGTGGCCCAGAATTTATCAAAGCGGTAAAAGGTCCGTGTCCGTGGTCAAACATTATGCCTACAGGCGGTGTACAACCTGAAGAGGAAAATCTTAAAGAGTGGTTTTCTGCAGGAGCACACTGCGTTGGTTTAGGTTCTCAGCTTTTTGTAAAAAATAAGGAAGGCCATTTTGATTTTGAAGAAATTAAGAGGGCAGCAAAATTATCTGTTGAAGCGTTTAAAAAATATAAAAAGTAGGCTAAGTAAAACATTTAGCTTTGCGAAACTTTACAAAAAAACTTAAATGCATATTAAAAATAAGATTTCGCAAAGAAAAAAAATAATCCGGAAACATGAAAATAGTACATCTCTCAATCTTCTTACTAGCCCAAATTTCTTTTGCTCAAGTTACATTATCTGCAGATGGTCCAGGAAATACCTATGAATTAATTAATAGTGTTTTTGCACCCGGTTATGACGTTACGGAAACCCCGGATTGTGTTCATGCTAATTTTGGTCGCCACATAGAAGAAGTTTGGGACGCACAATTGAAAAAGTACGTTTTCAAATTTCACATTCACGTTACGCCGGATAACGACCGATGCATCAAGTTTGACAGACAGCGTAACGAAATCAAGACCTACAATCAATCGGCAGATAATTTGATTGGAACGTATGGAGAAACAGTGATTTACAAATGGAAATTTAAGCTGGATGCAGGTTTTCAGCCATCGAATAAATTCACGCATATTCACCAGATAAAAGCCTATGGAGGTCCGCACGAAAGTATTCCTGTAGTTTCCTTGATTACAAGAGGAGGAAGCAATCAAAAACTGCAGGTAATGCATTCTGATAGTTTGGTATCCAATGAAGTAGCGAGCGCAAGTTTGTCTTCTTTTAAAGGAAACTGGGTCGAAGTTACCGAAACAATTACCTATGGGGAGAATGGAAAATATGCTGTTTTAATTAAGAAAATCAGCGACAATTCTATATTGATAAATTACTCCAATAATAATATCAGAACGTGGCGCGACAATGCAGAGGGAATCCGTCCAAAATGGGGAATTTACAGAAGCCTTTTAAGTCAGGAGCAATTACGCGATGAAGAAGTATTGTTTGCAGATTTCTCTATACAAGAAATTGTAAGTTCATCACTTTCGACTTTAAATATCGAAAAAGAAGGCTCTTTTCTATTTCCAAATCCGGTAAAAGACACGCTGAATTTTAATCAGCAAAGGCAATTTGAATATATCATAATTGTGGATGTTCAAGGCAAAAAAGTTTACGAAAGAAAAGATGTCAATGTAAGTTCAATTGATGTTTCCCAACTGGAAGAAGGGAATTATATATTAAAATTCAAAACCGATAAAAAGTCATTTACGGAAAAATTTATAAAGAAATAACAGGTCCGTTTTTCATGTGATACGATTTTAAATACAATTTAAACAGAAATTCAATTCTAAGAGATTTAAATCATAGAAAAATATTCTTTTTCATTACTACCGGTATCTATTCGATTAAATCGATTACCTGTTTACCAAAATCTGAAAAATTGTCTCTTTCTTCCTTATGACTCTGATGGCTGATCATTCTAACGGCAACAATATTATTTATGGGATCAACAATAATGTAATTACCTAAATATCCATCGGCACGATAGGTTACCTTGCCGCTAAATTCTCTTTTGCGAAGACGTAAACCAGATGTTAGATTCTTATTAATATCTTGATAAGGATTCTCGCCAAAAACCGATTGGAGTTTTGTCAAATACTCATCATTAGAATGGTAAACACCTTTCATTTTAATAGCCTTTTTGATGAATTCCTTTGATGCATTACCTTTTTTTAATTCGGTGATAATTTGCTCATCCACAATTGAGGTTGTATTTTCATAATCCAGCCACCATAACATTCCGTAACCTTGATACTGAGCACATGGTTTTACAACTTCATTGATATGTTCTTCAGAAATAATCTGATTATTATTGTATTTTCCTTTGTTGGCTACTAACAGTCCCAATTTAATCATATCCTTCGGCTTAATTTGGCAACCGGACATAACGTGGGGATTTCCTTTCTGATCCAGAGTCCAGCTGTAATCTGTAATCTGCAGATTTTTAAAAAGTCTTTCGCCTATGTACTCATCCATGCGTTTGCCAGTTATTTTTTGTATTACGCCTGCCATGAGATTTAAAGATTTATTATTGTATTGCCAAACCTCTCCCGGTTTTTTTGAAAGTTCGGCGGCAAGGGCCAATTGTACAAAATCTGCGCTAGGATAAATTTCTACCGATGCATTGGGATTGTTTTGCATACCTGAGGTCATATTCACCAAATGCCGTATGGTAACGAACTGTTTTTGACCTTGCATCCATTCAGGGTAATATTGGGCTATTGGAGTATCCAGATTTTCAATCAGTTGATCAGTAAGCATACAAGCGACTGCTAGTCCGACTATACTTTTGGTACAGGACATGCTTTCAATTTTCGTGTCTGGCTGTCCAATTCCGAAGTATTTTTCAACAACCAGTTCATTGTCTTTATAAATGATGACAGCTTCTGAGTGTGTTTCATCAGCCTTTGTTAAAAGTGATTCAAGTTTACTTTTGTTGATATTTTGTCCATAAGTATGACCTACCAGCATTCCCAAGAATACTATTAAAGCTTTTTTGCGCATTTTTTTTTATTTAATTAAAACTCCACTTATTTGATTAAATTATAATTATTCAATTCAGAATTATTAATACACATTTCAAATATTTCATTTGCAAAGAAACCAAATGGTTCGCTTTTGAAATTGTAAAAATGGAAACACCATTAAATAAAAAGCCAAACATTTTCTTTTTTTGTATCTACATTTTTAAAGAAAAATTTTGGATTGTTATGGGTCAAGTCCTGGAAATCTTTAATGAAATGCGATTGATCATAAAATAAGTTATTGCACGATAATTCGGTTAAGTTTTTTGCTTTGTTTTTTTCAATAATTGATCTTCGGAATCGATGTATTTTTCGATATTCAGAGGGAGGTTTTCCAACATTTTTTTGAAATATTTTGTTGAGATACTGTCTTGAAATTTTATGTTTGTTTGCCAGTTCAGTGATTTTGGCATCCGTTTCTATATCCCGGATCAAGTCCTGAACCTGTGAAACATCCTTTTCTCTGAACTTCGATAACCAGTAAAGCTCTAGTGTTTCAATCTGTTTTTGCCTGTCGCTGATATTGAAAATTTTCTCCATTTCCGTTTTACAATCAGTATAGGGATCGAATTCAATTTTCTTTGTATGATCTTTGGAATAAAAAACATCTACATTATCGATAAAAAAATTCAAACCCAGCGGCTTAAAATATAGGGTAATCTCATTGATTGGTTTCAGATAAGATATTTCGATTGGAGTATTATATCGGTAAACTATATTAGAAAAAATATTATTTTCTTTTGAAGGCGTAATTATTATCATCCCGTCTTTCTGTTGCAATGAAATATTCTGCGCAATAGTAACAATGACATAATTATTAGGGAATGTACGATAAATTAAAGGATCAGATTTCGAATCTTCCACAATAAAATAAAATCCTTCAATATACTTTTTCAGCAGCGTATTTTTTGGTCTGTAAAATTCTAAATTCATTTTAATAATTAACTTTATAGATCACTCGAAAGAGCATTATTAAACAATAAAAAATAATATTAAACTTTTTGTCTCAAAAAACAAAAAGTTTAACATATACCTAAGAAACATGGTAACTTTTCTTTCTCGTGAGGACTTAATTTGTTTATTTTGTCTTTTCATTTTTGGAAGAGTTTGCTAATTATCCCGTAATTCCAATAAACCTCTCAGAAAAATAATGCCGCATCTTCTGACGTTATAGCAGATAATAAATAGTATTTAAATTTATATGATTGAGATGAGTAATGACTTTAAAGCTATTCGTGAACTTGTACTGCATTATATTGATATCGATGACATCGAATGGGAGCACTGCAAATCGATGTTTAGTTTAAGGCGTATTAAGAAAAAAGAAATCATTCTTCGTAAAGGAGAGGTCTGCCGCGGCATCTATTTTGTGGTAAAGGGCTTATTAAGGATTTACTTTATTGATCAGAATGACGAAGAAAAAACATTCCATTTCTCATTAGAAAATACATTTGCTACAGATTACCAAAGTTTTTTAAAAGTGACCGCCGCAGATTTTCACATTCAGGCACTTGAAAATACAACAGTGATAATGATTAATTATGAAATGCTGCAGCTGCTTTATACTAATCTTCGACATGGGGAAAAGTTAGGAAGGGTTATTGCGGAGGATTATTTTTTTTTAATGAACGATAAAATCAAGGCATTTTACACTCAGACTCCCTTGCAGCGCTACAACAATATGAACGCTTCATTTCCAAAAATACTTACCCGCGTTCCCCAGCACTATATTGCCTCCTACCTAAATATCAGCCCGGTTCATTTAAGCCGTCTCAAGCGTGGGGTAGAGTGAATTGATGCAAAACGTAAACAAATGTTATTGTTCTTTTTCTTTTTGAAACTTAATTTTGCACGCAAATAATAACGAATATTCAGCGGTTTATCACTTGCAGACTCTTGATGTCTGGTAGTTTGCAATGTTTTTTTTGATAAAGCTCTGGAGGTAATATAATATGAAATGTTAATAGGCGATAAGATTAAAAGTATCAGGGAGTTAAAAAATTATACACAGGAATACATAGCGGACCAACTTGGAATAACTCAGGCCGGTTACAGTAAAATTGAAAAAGGTAAAACAAGCCTGAGCCTTGAGAAATTGGAACAGCTGGCCGTAATTCTGGAACTTCCCTTAGAGAATATAATCAACTTTGAGATTCAAGAGTATTTTAATCAAAGCCATAATGACCAAAAAGTTAACGCTCTATACAGCCAGAACAGATTTGAATTAGTCGCAAAACTCTACGAGGATAAGATTATACTTTTGGAAAAACTTCTTGGAAAAACAGACCAGGAGCTTCAGTTTTATAAAGAGAAATGTGCACTGATGTAACATTGTAATTTATTACTTACTGGTAAACATTTCATTAGATTCTTCTGATGTAATTTCAATAAATCTTTCGTAGTGTTTAAGAACATCACTTATGAGTTCATTTTTAGTAAAATACTGAACGTCATATCCTGCTCTTGTATCGCCAAAATAAGTTTTGGGATAATAAGTTTCACTGTGCTGCAGTTCCGGAAGGTTTTGTTCTTCGACCAGATATTCTGATATTGTTTTCGCCTGCAGCTTAACTCCGTAAATAAAATTATGTACCACATTATGCGAAATTTCCATTTCCATACCGAAAGGATTCGTTGCTGACTTAATGGTTACATGAATTCCTCGCAATGCAAATTCAGTCTGCAATTCGGTAAATGCCTGCTGTACTTTGGTATGAATAAACTCTTCAACAGACGACTTGTCTTTAAAAGATACAATCTGTCGCAACCGCTCTTTCCATAATTTCCCTGACCAGGGTACTGTTGAAACAGAAAAACTACGCTGGTAATATCTGTAATCTATAACGAGTCCTTTCATCAAAGCGGCGGCTATAAAAAGCATAATAACAGCAAAGGGCAGGGCAGTTATAAGAGTCATCGTCTGAAGTGCTTTTAATCCTCCTGCCTTTAAAAGCAAAAGCGCAAGAGCGGCAAGCATTACACCCCAAAAAATTTTCTGCCATGTTGGCGAGACTTGGGAATTTTTGGTTGCAATACTGTCCATTACCAAAATCCCTGAATCAGCGGAGGTCATAAAAAATATAATGACTATCACGATTACAAGCGCCTTAGAGATTAGTGGGAAAGGTAAATATTCTAAAAAGCTGAACATTAATGCTTCTGGATTATTTACAAGACCGCTTAGTTCTCCTCCAGCCATATGAAAATCTGTCCAGATGGCACCATTGCCAAAAACAGACATCCAGATCAAATTAAATAGTGTTGGTAACAAAAGCACGGCTGCTATAAATGATCTGATGGTACGTCCCTTTGATATGCGTGCTATAAACAAACCTACAAAAGGAGCCCATGAAATCCACCAGGCCCAATATAAAATAGTCCAGTTGTAGAACCAGGGAAGGGATTTTTCATCATATACATGCGTATTGAAAGATATCGTAAAAAAGCTGCTGATATAATTTCCAAGTCCATCTGTAAAGCTTCCAATTATATAAACAGTTGGACCGGCGAAAAGCACAAAAAGCATTAAAATTATAGCGGCCGATACATTAATATTACTTAAAATTTTAATGCCTTTACTTACTCCTGAGATGGCTGAAAAAATGGACAGTGTCACCAGTACTGCGACGATACACACCTGAGAGGTGAAATTAGAGCCCAATACAATATTTAATCCCTTAAGGCCTGAGTTGATCTGGACTACTCCAAAACCAAGCGTGGTTGTGATCCCAAAGAAAGTGCTGCATAGCGCAAAGACATCGATGGCATTTCCCCATCCACCGTTAATTTTTTCCTTTAAGAGCGGATAAAGACAGCTTCGAAGAGACAAAGGCAAACGATAACGATAGGAAAAATAAGCCAAAGAAAGACCTACCAGACCATAAATGGCCCAAGCGTGAATGCCCCAGTGAAAAAAAGTATATAATTGTGCATTTTTGGCCTGATTGATATAATGATCACCGGTAAAAGCTTCATCAGCATAGTGCGACATGGGTTCTGCTACAGCAAAATACATCAGTCCAATTCCCATTCCGGCTGCAAAAAGCATGGAGATCCAGGAAAAGAAAGAATGCTCCGGTGTGCTGTCGTTATTTCCTAATTTTATATTTCCGTACTTACTGAACATAAGATAGACCAGAAATAGTACAAATATTGTTACAGACCATACGTATACCCAGTTCAGGTTTACAAAAATGAAATTTTTAACATGGTTAAGAACGTTTTCGGTTGGTTCAGGAAATAGTACCGTAAAAGCGCAAATGCCAAGAATAAATAGCAGTCCGGGTATTGTAACGCCCTTATCAAAGGTGGTATTTTTTTTACTCTTTTCCATAGTAAGTAGTGTTTATTGCAAATTACGACTAAATTGCGTCAATTTATTTTTTTTTGAAATTTTCTGCGGGGTTGGCTCCAAAAGAGTTAATTAGGTGGAACAGGCTGCACTAGAAAAATAAAGTATTATAGTATCTTTGTGACATAAATGCATTCCTGCGGTATTTGTTTATTCAGCTAAGGTACAGAATTGGATTTTTTGGGCAGGCAGCATTTTAGGTTAATTATTTTATCAAAAAATTACGGAAGGATAAGGTTTTATAAACTTTTATCTTAATTTTTAATCCAGCTTTCTATACATTTATATATCGAAAAGAAATCACTGGAAATTATCAGCATTTTTAAATACTTTTGCACAAATTATTAACCTTATCTTTGGATGAGGAATGGAGAAAAAAACTTTTTAAAAAAATTATATATGCCATACAAGAATATACTTCTAATTGATGATGACAGCGACGACACCCTTTTTTTCGTTGAGGCTCTCAGTGCGGTAGACAAACCAATCAATTGCCGCACTATACTTAATCCTGCCAGGGCTTGGGAAGAGTTGCAGGTTTTGGAAGAGCTGCCAGATATTATATTCTTAGATTATAATATGCCGCTTTTAACCGGACTGGAATTTATAAAGCGCATGCAGGGGGTAGAGCGTTTAAAGAATGTCGAGGTAATTGTACTTTCTACACCTTCTGAGCAGGTAATGGCGCCGTGGCTGGAAACTAACAATACTGCGGTGAAATACATATCCAAACCTGACAGTATTGAAGAGCTTACAGCCATACTGCAAGAATTACTATGATGTAGTGTTGTAATAAATTTATCTGAATACCACTTGATGACGGTTTATACCGTACTTAATTGAATCCTATTGCTTAGAAATAATTATAATTTAAGGATTATAAAATCTTAAAAATACAATGTTCAAACATCAGGGAAACAGAAGAAATACAAGGCATAATCTTAAAATTGCCTCTCTATTATCGTTTGTGGCAGGACTGGTAAATGTAGCAGGATTTTTGGCAGTTCAAAAATTAACAACCAACGTTACAGGGCACTTTGCTTTTTTTGTAGATGAGATTTTTAAGTTTAATTTCAAACAGGGATTTATTTACTTTTTCTATATCTTCTTCTTTTTCCTGGGATCTTTTTTTTCAGGTTTACTTGTTGAGTTTCTCTTGCGAAAAAATGAAAAATACAGTTATGTAATTCCAACAGCAATAGAAAGTATAATCTTGTTGGGGATTGCTGTCTTTGGAGAGTATTTAATTATAAAGAATTCTGAAGTTATAGCCTATACCTTATTATTTGCAATGGGTTTACAGAATTCTTTGGTAACAAAAATATCTAATGCCACTGTAAGAACAACACACCTAACAGGGCTTTTTACAGATTTGGGAATCGAATTATCCCAACTGTTTTTTTATCATGAGGATTCCTTTCGAAAAAAGCTGTTTGTATCAATAAACCTACGAATGACCATTATCAGTTTTTTCTTTATAGGCGGTATTACGGGTGGTATTTTTTATTCTAATTTGGGATTGCATGTTTTATTAATAGGAGTTATGGCTTTGCTTTTAGGCCTCTTATATGACAGGATCAGGTTTAATGCTTTTTTGTTGCAAATGAAGTACAGAAGGCATGCACAACGCAGTACCAAAGTGGATCAAGCTGAAGGTTCGAAAAGAACTTGATACAAGACAGCAGTCAATATTATTGAATCAAAAGGGAGACTGATCTTAAAGGACACGGAGATCATTCTAAAAATATCGTGTTTGCTTATATTGGAACACTTAAGGATTCTGACGCTCATATTTAATAAATCCATCTCATTTTAAATCCGGGAAAAATCACGAAACCATTTCTCTTACCCAAATTGAACTGACGGTTGCTAAAAAATTACAAAGAGTATTTATTAGTCTTTATAATTTCGTACCTAAAGCAATACATTTCATACCTAATTGCCCATTTGATAACGAATTGCGGTGATTTTGAATTTATTTTGCCTCATAAATCTAAATTAAATAATTTATGAAAAAGCTATGGTTTAGGAGATTCCTATATGGTACAATAATACTGTTTGCCCTTTTGATCGGTGCGTTTATTTGGGCAGATAATGAATTAAATAAAGTTTTAGGAAAGTCAACTAATGTCATAAATATTTCTTCAATAGTTAAGCCATCCACAATAACTATAATCAAAAATGTTAATGTGCTTTCAGAAGATTGCAGTTATTTTATAAAAAATCAAGATGTGACAATTAAAGATGGGATGATAATTCAATTAGGAGAAAATAAAATACTCGATAGCACAGCTGCTGTTATTGATGGTAAAGATAAATTCCTTATTCCAGGGCTTATAGATAGTCATGTGCATTTAAAAGAAAGTAAAAACGATTTGTTCTTATATTTAATTAATGGTGTTACCTATGTGAGGGAAATGGCCGGAAGTCCTGTCATTTTAGAATGGAGAAAAGCAATACAAAAAACGGGTTTAGGACCCAGGATGTTTATTGCATCTCCGCCCATATTTAGCGAGAGCGGATTAACAGGGTATTATTATAGCTGGACACGGCATTCCATCAATTATTCGACTAAAAATGATGCTGAAAAAGCAATATCAAAAATAAGCGAACAAGGCTATGATGCGGTTAAAATGTACGGTTTTGTGAATCCAGATATGTTTAAAGCAACAATAGAAAGTGCTAAAAAGCATAATATTCCGGTAATAGGTCACATACCACTCGTAAATTTAGATACTTTTTATCACTCGGGTCAAGTTGAGGTTGCTCATATTGAAGAATTAACTGTAAAAACTATTGATGACTTCGGAAAATCAATTTCTAAAAATCCAGAAGAATATCTCAAATTTTTGAAAGTTAATTCAATGCATATTGCAAAAAAAATGAAAGAGAATAACATTAGTGTTACTTCAACGGTTTGGTTATGTGAAAGTTTTCCGGGACAAAGATTTGATTTAAAATCCAAGCTTAAAGAAACAGCACTAAAATATGTTAACCCCAAAATTATTGAGGGAACAATGCTTTATAAATTGGGATGGCTGCCCGGTACAAATGGATATGAATATGATGGGAAAGAGGACCAGAGTGCTAAAAAATTATCACAGACCTTTTGGAATACGTATGTTCAGGCAATTCATATCATGACAAGAGCATTAGTGGATAATAAAGTGGTAATTATGGCCGGAACCGATAGCAATGTAGCAACCGTTGTTCCCGGTTTTTCGCTTCATAATGAGTTGGAATCTTTGTCTAAAGCTGGAATGACGAATGCAAAAGTGCTCTACTCAGCAACTGTTGCGCCCAGCACTTGGATGAATAGTAATACCGGAAAAATAAAAACAGGCTATAGATCTGACTTAGTGTTATTGACAAAAAATCCGTTAGAAGATATTAAAAACACAAAGACTATTGAATATGTATTTTTTAATAAATATAAGATCAATAAAAGCCAAATTGAAACCATTTTAAAAGCTATAGAAGATGCTAATAATGAAAACAGAAGTATAAAAATAAATGAATACTTGTGATTTAGAAAAAATAATTCCTAATCGTCATATTCTCGAATTTTCTAAGATGATTTAAAATTATGGATATAATAAATGATTAATTGAATTTCTTAGGTTTGATAGATTAATACCACAGCAAAAAAAGCCTCCGCAGTGTAATCATTGCGGAGGCTTTCTGTTTAGTTAATACTTCGGTAAGATGACATCTTTAATCCTCGTCATCTTCATCTGCTTCTGACTCGTCTAAAGTTCTTCTGTCTGCATCGTCATGATCCAGTTCAGTTGGCTGATGGTCGGCCGATCTTTCATCGTCATAATGCTGGTTGACTGCCGGATCCGTGTGCTCCATGGTTTCCGAGTGGATGGATTCTTCCCCCATGTGATACATGCTATCGTCGTGATTGTACGTATCATAGTTTTTTTGTGGTATCATAATGTTTTAATTTAAAAGGTTTGTAATTACTGTAAAACCATCCTTGTCTTTCTGACTTATTAAAGACCTAGTCAAGGAAGAATAGTAAAATTAAAAATTAGCGAATGGATTAAATTACAGCATATTTCTGTTTAATTATATTATTTTCAGATTGTTATCATGTGATTGTATCGCATTGTGATTAATGAGGTGCAAAACAGACAGAATGATGCACGACTGGAATCGATGGTCTATTTAAGAATTGTTACCGGAACCGCTATATTTTGCACCCGAGCCAGCGAACTAGCTAAGCATACCGGTATATTAAAATTTTCGCTGAGAAGGTTTATTATTGTGGAGCGCACTATGACCTGTCTCATTCCGGGTAAGTTCATCGTTTTTAAGCTCCTCATTGCCAAGTTCTCCTATTTCGAATTCTTTGTTAACGGGATTGTCCGGGTCTGGTTCAATGGTTTGAAATTTGTCACTTTCAGCCTCATCGCTCTGATCGGTATCAATTTGAGTTTCAAACCCTTCAGACGGATCATTATTTTTAAGATCCTCTTCAATGTCCTTCTCAGTTAAATCTTTCGATTCACTGTCCGATTCATTGTCAAGATTCTCTGAATCATATCGATTGCTGTTTGGATCGTTGCTTTGTGGGTCTGTGTTTGCGTTTTGAAAATTCTTGCCATCCTGAGCGTAATTTTCCGGTGTATCTAAGTTCATTATCTTATTTTTTTAAAATTAAATATTTACTGTCGTTTTTTTAAAAAAAGTGTCCTGAGCAAGTTTGTCCGTAATGCCGTGCTTGTCAGCGTTTGTCCTTTTTTCAAATTTAAAAAGAATAGTAGCACTTTTTTTACAGAATAACGATCTGAATTTTATAAAATAACTATCAGATAATCAGGTGGGTGCATGCAATAGTTTTGCAGTAATCCAAAGCATAAAAACTCATTGGTTTAATTATTTCTTTATAAGCCAACCGCCTTGCTCGCAGGCAGTAAATGAAGAATATAATCTTGTGAAAAGTAAAAATTATAAGAGTTAAGTCTAAAGATGCGCTTTATTATTCTACAGCTGGATGGATAACCACTGAAGATTGGAGTACTACTGGTAGGGCATGTCAAATTTGGTTTGAATGTCCTGTTGAGGATCGATCCTGTTTTTTGTTTTTAGAGAAAACTTTTCAAAATTCATATTGCTAACTGATATTTATTTTCTCTTGATTATATGGGATACAATGTAAGTAATTCAAATTGTATGTCTTTACCCCTCAAGTCATTTTTTCCTACTGATTCTACGTTGTAGTAAGGACTAAGGTCAAGTTTCTCAGCAAGGGAGTCAGATACTAAAATATCTACATCATAATTGTTGCATAGCCCTTCAATTCGTGCTGTAGTATTAAGTACATCACCGGTAAATATGATTTCTTTTTTTAAGACACCTATTTCTCCAGTTGTAACTTTTCCACAATGCAGTCCTGCTTTAAACTGCGGTGATAATCCATATTTTTCTTTATAAGCAGTTGATTTGTCCATTAAGGATTTTTTCATAGCAAAAAAGCATCTTATACAAGTATTGTTTTTTACTCCTTTTTCTAACCTCCAGGATATAATCATTTCATCTCCAGCATACTGATATATTTCACCGGAATAGTCAATTACCGGACCGCTTAAATCTGAAAAATACTGTTGAAGCATCTCAAAATATACGACATGTCCTAACTTTTCTGCAATCGTCGTAGATGATTTCATATCCAGAAACATAAATATTCTATCTTCTTCGACAGGTTTATTGTATTTTCCGAGGAAAAAATTACTGAGAAGACCTGTTCCCATACTTTCACTCACCTCAGTGTAAAACTGGGTCATTAGAATAATGCTCGCAATATAGGTTAGGATTCCGAGAAAGGAATAGTCCGTAAAGTAGTCTAACATTAAAAGCCAAAAGCCCTCACTGGAAATTGCACTGGGAATTTCATTAGCGGTTGTCAGGAATATGATTATCAAAAGGAAGATAATGATGAGCAGGTAAATCGAAGATTTGTATAAAATTTTTTTAGTGAAGCTAATTTGAATAAACCATTTATTAAAGTAAAGGATTTCGAGTATACCTATTATTGTTCCAAATATAGTAGCCAACAGTGGAATCGCTATGATATTTCTACTGAAAACATATTGATTACCCGATGAAGGGTAAAAGTTTAGGTCGCCTAATAGTCCTCGCTCAAGGATAGTATAAATCAAACTAAATACCAGCCATATTAAACCAAATGGTAAAATACGATTAATGTTTCTTTTGTATTTTGGTGTTATCATCATCTGAGTTGGCAAATCCCAAAGATATTCATTTTTGGTGTGCTTGTGTGGTCTTAAAATTGAAAACGCCAAATAGTTACAGCTTTTTTTACTTTGTATTTTTAACTTTTAGGGCATACGTTGTTACTTCAGTGTAACTGATTTTGGACTTCTTAGTCGAATAATATTTTTTTATGATATTTAATTCAAACACTGCTAAAAACGTTGTAATTATTAAAGTCCAAATTATCACTGTTTTTATTTCTTTGTATTCCATTTTAAAGAAGTTTTAATTTATTCAATTGGAATACAAAAATCTACGATACTCATTTTTTCCGGATGCTCATTGAAATCATTATAATAAATTTCATAAGGATTTCGATCAGCTTTTTATATCCGTTTTCGCTCATCCAAATAAAAAGACAGCTCCATGATTTTTCAAATTCGTTTATTTGAATTTCAAAATGTCCGACAATAAATCTACCTCTTTCAATTGCCGTTAATCCAATTTCTCCATCAACTTTCCCTTTTTCTTTCAACGAAATGCAGGCGATCATTCTAACTTTTTAAGATTCACTTATTTTAAAACTATCGTGGTAAATGGTAACTATTTTTAAGTTTTCATTTTCTAGAAGCCCTTTTGGAGCATAAGGGCTTTAATTGAGCAAGAAATGGATTTTTGATAAGAGGAACAGGATATAAATTTGTTTTGATTTAAAATATAGAAAACATGAAAAAATTTAAAATTGTTCCGTTGTCTAAAGAGTTTGTAAGTCAAATTCGGAAAATAAATATTGATAATTTTGGTAATGAAGTTTACGAGCAATTAGCAACAGGAAAAGGACCATGTCGAATTTCGTTGAAACCATTTAATGTGGGTAAGGATATTCGTTTGGTTTTTGCTTATAGTCCGTTTTCAGAAAACAATGCTTTTAATCAATCCGGACCTATATTTATTCACAAAAATGAAGTGGAGCAATATTCGGATATTTACAATTTCCCCAGAGAATTAAAAGCAGATAAAGAAAATTTTCCTTTATCGTTAATCGGCTATAGCAAAGAACAAAAAATGATTTTTACTAAATTAGTTGGCGATAATGATATCGATTTACTAATTGCTGAAATCTTTGAAACAAAAAGCGATGTTGAATATCTTCACGCAATAAATTCAGAAGCCTGTTGTTTTATTTGTAAAATTGAAAGGGTATAGTTATGTACTTTTAAAAATTGAAATTACTGATAATTTAAAAGAAGTAATTTTTTCAATTAAAATTTCACTTTTACTTCCCAATAAAATTTATTGGGAAGTTTCTGGGGTCTTTTAAGAATTTTTTAAATTACCAACAGGTCAAATAACAAGAAAAAGGCATAAAAATCCCATTTCGTTAGAAATGGGATTTCTTTTGTGACCTCGACGAGACAAATTTCTATAAATTTTATGGAAGATTTGAAGATATTGGCGTACTACATGTAATGTCTGTCTTTTATTGGCTTTATAAATTTGATTTGGATGCGTTTATTATACTGACCATTTTATCCAGCTTTACTTTTCAAAAATTAACCAAAACCGATGGTCGGGGATGTATGTAAAAAGCTTAATTCAAAAAACATATTGCAATATTAATAAATTATTAAATGACCCAATCGTAAAAAATATCAGTAAAGGTTTATTATACTTTTGTAAGGGTCTTCTTTAACAATTTAAAATTACATTATGAGTTCTAATTTGGTAATAAGGTTACGTGCCGGAGATGATTCTTGTTTTAAGGAAATCTACGATATGTATCATT
>Ga0247810_10000351_pt1 | contig 58401 bp, 60 predicted proteins | sample UWRJL119311C1_FD_179918 | JGI IMG/M metagenome (GOLD analysis project Ga0247810, IMG submission 179918) | Plant litter microbial communities from Arlington Agricultural Research Station in Wisconsin, United States - UWRJ-L119-311C-1 | ecosystem: Environmental > Terrestrial > Plant litter >...
TACACTTTAGGGGACCGTTGTAAGAAGAGGAATGGCAGCGGCTATATGAAAGCTGCAATTTGAGAATCATGATCAGCGCTGAAGGCGTTTTGTAATATAATGGGGCCTCTTATCGACGTCTAAACCCGCTCTCTTTGCCACAAATCCTGGTATTGTTAAGATTCTGGTTGTATTTCGTAAGAGATATTATTGTGGCCGTATGTCAAATGCCTTTAGTGAAAATTAGTCGCTTAAAACTTGTCATTAAGTGCACTTGGGTCGACTAAAGCATAACAACCTTATGAGGGAAGCTGGCGTTTTCATTTTGTATGCACTTGTTAGTTAGTCCTAGCCTCTGGAAGATGCAAAACTTTACTGTTTGTCATGTCATGTACACACTATCGCCATTCTATTATGAGCATAACCAAATAGAAAAATTGCCAATCGTTTCTTGGGCCCAGTCGGCTGTACATCATAGATGAAATAAATAACTTTCTAGCCATAATCGCAGTAGCACGTACTTTTCGGTCAAAGTATCTGAACAATGCGCCTCCCAACATCGCTATTCCAAATTTCTGAGATATCCGTTGCTGAACATGCATCTGCTACCCAAAGCACAGCACGGATAAAGGAAAGTGATCTCATCGCTGCTCTTTTCTGAGGTGAATCCCACGCAAGGTCTGATTCATGCGGTAGCTTTTGTTCTGAACCAGCGCTAGGATTGGTAGCTGAATTTAGATCGCATAGTAGTGATTTCAATTCAAAGCATGCGAGTACACCTCCATGTGCTGAAAGCCAACGGTCCACTTCTTGAAGTTGACTATGAATGGCAGTTCTTTTGTACTCCCCATGTAACTGTCGCGATAAGTTTCACGATTGTCTCCTTTAGAATACTGACCGTTGGATGCATAACAGATTCGTATTATTGGTTGGATTATGTCGCATGCGGTACTATCCAAAAGAAGATCCGATATGAGTCCCTCACCAGTGATAGACGCAAATGAAGGAAGAAGCTAGACGTCAAACTGTACAGAATTGCATTATTACAGTCTTATTATTCGTAACAGATTACCAACCATTTCTCGATCCAGATATCTGCCCCTTCACCTGACCTCATACTTACCACCAACCAACTTATTACTTGTCTCGACCTCCACCCACTTCCCACTTTCAAGATCAGATTTTGGTGGCGTAGCATCGGCATCTGCAAACGGATCATCCACATCTATTTCTACTTCCTTCGCCTTGCCCTTTGGTTCAAATCTTGAGATGCCAATCCCGCTTGCTGAGGAATTATGAATCTCCCACCGAGCTTCTATGTGGCCTGGTTCTGGAACTGCGCCAGTGACGCCGTTGAGTCGGCATACTAATCTCTTCGACTCATTTGTCAAGGTGATTTCTCCGAGACGCCAGACGACGAGCGATTTCTCCTTGTATTGAGTACCAGTAGGTTTAGTTTGACAGCCTATGGGATGGGGACCGGTAGAGAATGCTAGAATTATGAAATTTCGCAGCGTAATTTCTTGACCAAATGCTGGATTCAAGGAGTATTCCACAATTAGACCTTCGTGGTAATTAGTACAGTGTTGACATGCCGGCCAATGAACTAGATGAAAATGAAAATAGAAGAGTCATACCTAGTTTGTCACCCTGTGGTTTCCATGCAGTTTTGAGCAGGATAGGACATTGTGAAATAAAGTTCTCCTGATCCATATGTACTCGGTAGGTAAAGGCACTTGCTGACTTGGAGGAGATGGCGGATAGATTGAATTTGTACTGGTCTGAATCCGGAGAAACAGGATTTACAAAAGAAGGATTTGGTGCAATAGATTCGAGACTAATAGGTGAATCAGCTTTGACACTTTGAACACGAAGGATTCGCAGCTGGGCATCTTCAATTCCACTCATCTGGTTAGAGGACTACTTACTTGCCAATGTTATTGATGCGGATAGTTTCACTTGCTGCATGACTGTCAATGTATGTTGATAAATGAAGAGAATGAAGACTTGTACCAGTATTGGAAGGCTCGTCAGAACCTGTATGATTGAATATCAGAGCTATCTCTCCACTTATTTTTGCACTTTTGATCTCACCATCCTCGAAAGTGGCATTAAGAGTTTCGATGATTGATGCGTTTAAACCAGGACCATGCATTTCATGGTGCTTGGCCACAGTATTATTCGACAGCGAGTGTCCCGAACGGATAGAGGCCGTATCGGATGCAGGCGGCGCAACGTGACCAGATAATGAAGACAAAGTCGCTGCTCTGCTCATAGCGATAGTAGCAGGAGTAGTGCCAGGTGATGGAGGTGGTGGGTTTTCTGAGGCGGAGCCGATATCTAGAGAGGCAGATGGTGCGTATATTGTGTTTCTGACATCTCGTCGTCCTCGAACAGTTCCCATTTTACGATTAGGAGTCACCGCTTGAGACGAACGTAAGGTATTGGTAACCGCAGATAATGCAGCGGCTGCATCGGCATCTTGCTCTGGAATAGGTTCTTTTCGAATATCAAGCTTGAACTGAGGCTGCTCTCCATCCTGTGCTTCGAGTTGAGCTTGTGAAATAGGGTCGTTCATACCCGCTGGAACAGTGTAACCCTCCGAGTCAGTTATATTATCGGACTTCATATGTGACGGTGGTGGGCCCGGAGGAGCTTGGACATCAGACAGATCAGGCGAGGCTACTCGATCACTGCCGTTTGATATATTCGCACCAGATAAAGACTCCGAAATCATGGCAGGCGGACTGACCCCATTAGTGTGTACAGGGCTAGTAGGAGACTCAACCAGAGAAGAGAGACGACTAAACCGAGTTAGTATAGATCAGATGAGATCCAGGATTTCCAGATCTGGGACAGGAGAGCAGGATTTATGCTTACTTATCAGGAGCAGGTGATCCTCGTAGGTTATTTGAGGAGTTACGAGGTGATGGGCTAGGACGACCATCGCGGCTAGTCGTTCTAGCAAAGCCGCCAATACCTGGGAATCTTCCCTCTCCCTTTGACGGGGAGGGTGCACGTGTGAAGCCGCTCCCGTGAATGCTCTGCCGTCTTCTGCCAAACATGGTACCAAAGCGCCGTACCCCAGTTCTAGGTTCTATCAACAGATTAGCATGCAACTCTTTCCTGCAAAATTTCAAGAATATCAACAGTATTCAAACCACAAATTCAGGCGAAATTCATCTACCCATATTGCAATGCCGAGAGGGAAAATAGACTTACCCGTAGAAGGCTCAAGCCGATTAGAGTTCTCGCTACTACGCTCACGGTCAAGCGTATGCTCAGTATTCGTAGACCTGGGTGCTGGCGAAGAAGGTGGTATCGAGACAGAAGGAGGAGCAGCTGTGCTACCACTACCAGCAGTCGATAGTTGTCTAGCCGATCGTTCGGTAATAGGCTTTCCAGAGACATTGGCTTGAGACCAGAATTCTATTTCATCTTCTGTCTTGATTTCCAATATCACGTCAAGTATCTGCTGAACAGTTTTTGCTCCTCGCTCATTAATGTCTGTATGGAAAGTCTCATACTGCGTGAATACATCTCGGAGATGATTTAGGCGCGTTTCATCCAGTAGTTGCAACTTTTCGTACATGAACGGCGCTTGAGCTTCCCAGGAGCCTGGAGTAAGTTAGCAAAGTTATTTCATATTAGATAACCTTGTCTAATTGGCAAGAGACTGCAATCCCTTCTGGGTTAAGCACTTACTATTCGCACTCGCAAGGGCTTTCGCGGCAGCGTCAACCTTAGCAGTGTTGGCCTTTCCACCTTTCTTATTGAGCTTTGCAGACTTCTCCTGGGCATCCTCCAGTTCTTTTGCAATATGAGTCAGATTCGCTTGTATGGTATTGATTCCGGAAAACCTGAAGCGTTACACATTAGTCTTATCCTCAAGCTCCAAACCATTGCATCGCCTCTTCTTGTGCTGCTTACTCTTGACTTGTCGAAACATAAGACCTGAGCTTTAACTCCACCTCTTTCTCAAGCTGCTGTGCAAAAGTTTGGTGCGACATGGCAATATCCTCAGTAGACGACAATAACTTTTTCCACGGCCCTTCCCACACACCCAGCTCCTTGGTACCACTTCCATCCTGCAGAGGCAGAGGTCTCCGCACCAATTTCTTCAGCTTTGCAGCATATTCCTCTTCGATCTTGCGCCGTTCCTATCCTTCCTGTAAGTCGTACTGTCTTTAAACACAACAGTGGGGATCGCAAACCTGAACGAAGTCTGCAAAGTCCGAATTGATTTTTCCAATTACTTGTACACGACTTTTGAATTTCGCGGCAGCTTCATTGGGTTGTAGTCGGTCCTGCGTACCACATTAGTCCTCGGGATTGGGGCGGCGCGCGCGCGCAGTGATGCGATCTTACCAGCATGGCCGGATACTCCTTCCTTGACAATTCCATCTTGTCCTGATTGGCGGGGGACTAGCAGCAAGGTCTACGCATGATATGATATGAAGAGAGGAGAGGGGCACAGGTAAATGCAGTGGTTGAATGATGTTGATGAAGCGTTGGAATGGTATGGGTTTGTTCGGTGCTGTGAAGTGCTGACTGGGCATTTCGGCATGGAAATGGAAGATCCCTGCTCGGTATGCTCGGTAAGGTAAACATGTCAACGTTAATGGTGAATCATAACGTCATAAATGGTAGTTATATATGTAAAAAATGAGTGAACAAATAAAAGGTCTTGAAGAACAAGCTCATGAGCGAGATTTCATGCCAATCGTGACACAATTGGTTGTGTTTGTTATCAGAAGGAAGTAATGCGGCTCTGTGCTACCAAAACAACCTGGGGAAGTGAGGCTTGGCGATTTGAAACATAAAAATCAACGACACCCACTTGTTAGAACGGAGGTTGTGAGGATTCGTAGAATTAGTTCTTGTGAGAATCGGTTGTACTTAAGGGTTTCAAATTATATTTTTTAACAACTGCTGTTCTAAGAGTTGGCTTGATCAGGCAAGGCTTTGTAAGTCTTTGGTGGGGAGTAGAGCTCAGGACCAAGGCAAGTCTCAACTTCCTCATTTTTCTCTTAAGAATTCAGCAATACTTCGTTTTCTCAAACCGGGCTGGAAAGGTGACTGAAATTAGATATTCAGATCAAAGTGACATGGATCGTTCCTTCAACATCAACAATGGCCACGGATAGCAACTGGAGGTCCCAGCTTAGAGCTGTGGAGAGATATGCCAACATTGAGAAGCTGTAAGATCTGATCCCATGACAACGAAATGGGATTTAATCTAACAACCTCAGGAAGAAAAGCATAGAGGCCAAAAACTTAAGTTCAACGGGTACTGCTATGAAAACAGCCATTGCCGCTGAGACAGACGCATTCAACACCTCAAGCTCACGGGTGAGTCGATTTCCTCCTTCTTTAAACTAGCTTAGGTTACAAAGGACGGATTCGAATTTTGCTTGACTTCCAATTCATGCTTTACTACTCCGTAGCGCTCAGCCTTGATCAAGGCTAATTATGATATAGGAATTTTACGAGCAAGCCTGTTCTACCATCATCTCTCCCAACCCGCCGGATCCAGGATTAGGTATACGCTCCCAGGACACCGACACCGGTATCACGATCGGCTCATACCCAAACTGTCACCACCTAGCCAGCGGTCTTATATCTGAAGTCTATCGTTCCAACCAGGTCGCCTTGAAAATCATCACCGAGACCCACGACATTGAGCCCCATAACCCCCTGCGTGAGATCAAAATCCTGCAAAAGCTGTCGCATCCGTCCATCATCACACTCATCACCACCACCAAAGATGTCGAAGGGCGTTTGGTTCTAGTCTTTCCCTACATGCCTCTCACCCTCGCTATGCTCATCAGCAACAGCACCTTGGGAGATGACATCACAAAACCAATCTTCCGCCAGCTCTTCGAAGCATTAGCTTATATTCACTCTCAAGGCATCATCCACCGCGACATCAAACCATCCAATATCCTCATCTCCCTCGAACCCGGATCAGCAACCAGTGAGCACGCTGTTCACCTCGCCGACTTCGGTACCGCCTGGCATCCTACCCTCTCAGCCATAGACGAGCCCTCTACGCACAAGATCCTCGAGGTCGGTACCACCAGCTACCGCGCGCCGGAAACCCTATTCGGAAACCGTGCCTACGGCGCCAGCCTGGACATGTGGTCCGCGGGCGTCATGCTCGCCGAGTGCCTGCGCTCGCCGCCATCGCCGCTGTTCGAGTCCCGCGGCGGCGACGAAGACGGCAACCAGCTGGGCCTGATCCTCAGTATGTTCAAGACCCTCGGGACGCCGACGCGCGACACGTGGCCCGAGGCGATCCATTTCACCACGCCGCCGTTTGAGTGGTATACGGTGTTTGAAGGGAGGACGTGGAACGAACTCCTGCCTGGCGTTGCAGAGGAAGGGATGGCGCTGGTGGGGGCATTGGTGTATTTCGAGAGCGGCACGCGCTTGACGGCTGAGCAGGTATGTGTTCGTGGAGTCTGAGATGGTTTGATCTAAACTATCGGGTGTTTTGCTAATGCGTTCCGTTTGATTGAATAGGCGCTACGACACCCATATCTGAAAAAGCAAGAGAAGGACTAGAGAGAGTAGGCATTTGTAGTGCGTGTCCCATTGTAGACAGCAAACTCGAACATGCCGCTCGGGGCTTGGTAACGTGTTAGGATAAAGTTAGAACAGGTACATATGCATATATACATATATACGCAATCAATACTGCTTCGTACATATTATGAAGGCCACAATCTTGTTATAAGACAATAAAGGTTGCATGAGCTACTAGATGGCTACTTCTTTCAACGACAAGATCTCGATACTAGTCATGAATGCTCCCCGTCTTAAAACTTTAGGCATGGATATATTTATTTCCGGCATTATTCTGAACAATATGAAATCCACACAATTCACCAAGGCACACACATGATTTAAGTAATTCCTTTTATTCCACAGCGCCAAATTGTCTATGTAGCTTGATGTCAGGCCAACCTTAGACCAAAGGCTATTTCCCTTCTATCCACTATCCTTCATTTGCATCTCCATCAGTAATATCTCGCATCATCTCCATATGCAAGCAGAGCCTAACGTCTAGCATACATCCAGCTTGCTATCCCGGGAAAAGAAAAGAAAAGAAAAGGATTGAGGACCATATACACATTGACGGCGCAACCACAATCACTTCCCTTCGACTAGAAGTGGTGAGAGCAAGAGCGGCTTGTGGCCAACTAATATGCTCGCCTCGCACATCCGCCGAAATGAAATTCGCGTAAATGTGCAAAAAGTTGAAAAGTATCAATCCAGAAAGTATGTAATTGGGTCATCCTGATGAAAAAGATTTCAAAGCAAGGAAAGGCAAAAAGATTGTACAGTCGTGTCATTTTTCGCTCATATCAGTGCCACGCCCCGTCCTTCCGTCCTGTTACGCCATTCTCCGTATGTTTCGCCGCAAGTCAAAAAGAGTCCCTATTTGGTGATGAGATGGAATGGGAAATCACATTGCTTGACCGACTGGCTTGCGCACAACAGGTCCAGGTGTTGGTCCGGCAGGGGGAGGAGCTGATTGCTCAACAGCTGGCTTTAATTGGCTGGGGGGGCTATTGCGACGATCGGTCACAGGAGTGCTTGGGCCTTGTGCTTTGTATTGAGGGCCAGTTGGTGTCATTGGGCGGCCTTGTGGCGTCATTGGACGACCTTGTTGGCTATTTGGGGTCATGGCTCTGGTCTGTGGGCCTCCGGTAGGGGTCATAGGGCGTCCCGGGCCGCCATTGTTGATTGACGGAGAGTGACCTTGACCTTGCTTCGTAGAAGAATGAGGGCGCTGCTGCTGTTGCTGTGGGGAAACACGCATGCCTGGTGGAGGAGGACCGCGAGGGCCGTTTTGCTGAGGACGAGGCTTGACAGGACGTGTTGAGAGGCAAGTTCTAGGAACAACACCTTGACGGGATCGATCTAGACGAATGCAAAGAGCCTAAGAATGTTAGCTATGACTCAGATCAGCTTTGTAAGGAATAATTACCCATCCATCATCATACTCGTGAAGCATGCGAATAAGTTGACCGGCATGGAGTTCAAGTTCGTCATCCATCGATGGCTTGAAATCAAGCTGGACACGATGGACTGAGCTGTTGGCAGGGCCTCCAGCAGCAGCGATTGCGGCACCGGAGCTGGTTTGGACGGGTGTGTTTGGACCTTCAGAGGACATGCTGAATTCGGTCCCGGTAGGACTTGGGGCACCGCGGGAAGTACCAGAGTTGGTAAGATCCAACGGCTTAGCACCTCGCCGGGAAGCTCCACGAGCAAGACCAGCACCAGCACCAGCTGCAGCTCCAACGGCAAGGAACTCGCCGCCAGGGCCAACATCGTTGACCACAGGTGGGCCGTTTGCGTTTGCGGAATCGATCGTCTCTGCGTGACTGCCAAATGGATTGCTGCGGTTGGATTCCTGCCCGATCACTGGGAGAGCCTTCTCAGTGTTCAAGTTACCTGCGCCTTGCAGACCATTGCTACGACTTTGACGTTTCTCCGTAAAGTTGGGGATGAACTGGGTGACGGGTCGTAGGGACAGACGAGGTGCGGTCGCAGTAGTGCGAGTGCTCAGTGGACGTTGTTTCTTGGGAGAAGCAGGAGCAAACATCTCCTTTTCACTCAGAGCCTCACGCTCCTTCTGGGTGTTGCGGCGTTTCTTAAGGAAGAAAAGAATAAGGGCCAGCGCAGTTCCGACGAGAAGGATAATACCGATAGCGAGCCCGGCCTTTGCTCCACCACTCATTCCTGAGTCTGAAGAACTCGACTTGGAGTCAGAAGAAGCTGTCTCACTCGAGGAAGAAGCGATGAACGAGGCCTGGGTGGGAGGATTGTTTTGGAGAGGGGTGGATGCGGCGGCAAGCAGCGGGATGTTGGTATCAATCGATGTGGAAACGGCTTCAATCGACGAGGGGAGATCAGTTGTGGCCACGGACTTCTTTAGAGTGGTTTTTTGGGCAGCAATGACAGGTGAAGATGGTTGAGTGGTCACAGCGGCCCTTGGGGTGCTGGATGCGACAACTTTTGGTGTGTTCGAGACGGCCTGTGCGACTTGCTCTTTCGTTGGGGCAACTTGAGCGGGCTTAGAAACCTCCTGGAGCTTCACCGTGGTGTATCCTCCAACCGGACCATCAAAGGTCTTTGCAGCGGTCACATAAACAACAGAGACGAAGGTTTGCGCAGGTGCTGGGTTCGGATCTGCGAGAGCGAGAGCATCACGAACCGGGCGACGGTGAGAGTGATGGTGAACCATGGTTGCGGGTGTGGGATGACTGATTAATTAACGTTGTATAGGGTACTATAGAGTTATTGTTGGAGTTGTTGTTATTCGTAGCGTCAATGAAGCAGACTCGCGAATGAATTATGTATCGTACGTATTTATTTGTTGTGTGCGTAAAGAGCGTGGTAGGATAGTCTCAGTCAAGACTCGCCGATAAAAGAGGGACGGTGAGCGATGGTGAGTTTTCCTAAGAGGAGGAGGAGGAGGGTGGAAGTGACGAAGACAAGACCGCAGGCGACAATGAAGCCGTAGATGGTGTTGAGGGTGAGGGAGGAGGAGGAGGAGGAAGGAGAGGAGGAAAGAGGAGAAGAGCGAAGAAAGGGCAACAGCAAGCCAACAGGATAAGGCGCGACAGGGCACAACAGCCAGAACGGGCAGCAAACGTGAAGTTTGTCCGGGGATGAGCATTCATTGGCCACTCGGACCCGCCCATATGCAGGTCCTATTTAGCGCAGAGTTAGCGTCAGGTACCCGAGCGACGGTAGGTGTATTATTGGATGCGTGAAGGGGGGTGACCAGGGATAGCCCCGCTCTGCAAACCAAGATAGAAGGCAGAGGGAAGATCGGAATTGGAAGGATCATCAGACTTCGATGATCAGAGGGAAGGAACGAGGGAGGGAGCGAGCGTGGAAGATGAAAGGGTGAAAAGAGGGAGACGAGGGTGGAGAGAGAGCGCGATAGAGCGATAGAGCGAGATAGAATACGTGATAGCGAGAAAGGAGAGACACTCAGAGCGAGCGATAAGATGAGATGAGATGAGATGAGATGAGACGGTGGAGGGTGATGTGCGTGATCCCCAATAAACACTCTCCCAACACGTGTGGTGAGGTCAGCACTATCAACACTGTTTGCGCTATAAAAAGAGTGCTTTGCTACCTGGATCAGACGCTGGGGGGGATATTCTATAGGGCTGTCTCTTTGCTGAATATTATGGGGTGTGTGTTTGTTTCCTGCAGTTACTGCAATACAGTACAGCTACCTTACAGGATATGCATTAATATTATATTTATCTGGCAGCATCCAATCCTACCCCTTTTCTACACCATCTCTCCCTCCCGCCCATGTTGCACGCCAACAACGGCTCAACGTTCACTTACCATGCTCGTCCCACCCATTCAGCGCTGGTGTTGTGTTTCCATCCGTGTTTGTGTATCTCTTGGAGTTGATGCATTATTATTATTATTCGTATTATGTTATTATGTTATTATGGTGTCCCCATCCCATCCTCGGAGGAAGCACGAGCACACCCCTATGGCTTGTATGTACTGTAAGTACATGTACAGTGTACAGTCCAGGACATGGGACCCCCCTCCCCTTCCCCTCGTGGTTGCGGTTCATCTGATTGATGGTTTTTATCCGAAACCACCACCCCGTCATCCCCATCAACATCGAAGTGTAAATTTGTAAATTGCGAACATCAACAAATCCAGCCGAGGATTCCTCAATGGGGTGGGCAGCCTCAGCGTGCGGAATGGCTGCTTCAAAATTCCCCTCACCATTGTGATTCCCACCCAGCACACACTGGTCGCCATCGTCGTGGCCACATCATCTCACCCTCGTCCTCCTCGTCTCTCCCCATCCTCCTCACCTTTGACACTCATTCATTGACTTCGACTGTACTTTGTTGAGCCCTACCTGATGATCTCACCACCTCATTTCCGGGCCGCCAATCACACCCGCCCCAAAACCACATCCCCATCATGGAAATTACGCGCATGGTCGTCCATCGCAAGTACGTGGAAAAAGGCATGATCGCCTCAATCTTATTTTCACCCATCCATACTTTCCACCGAGGCCACCGTGAACTCTATCCGCGCACATGTATTTTATTAACCTTTATCGTCTTGGCGACGGGGCAATCACCCTCTGCGCTAGTCGGGGCTGTGAAACATATCCTGGACGTAGGTGGATTTGGACGTGGAATGAACAATGGCGCACCGGTGTGGTCACCCGGCGGCCTCCCAGGAAACTGGTTGGGTGCGGTAGGTACATATCGATGTGCAGGACGACATTTTGGGAATGCCATCACGTGTATTGCAAACATTATACTTGCAAATACTGCTCTGGTCGACGTGAAAGACGTGAGAATTTTAGTGGGTTACGTTGACATGCAATAATAATGTGACCGAGTTGTGATGGCCAGGCCCAAGTACAGTAGTCACATTTCTTGGTGTGCGTGCTATATCGAATTTATGCGTAGATTGTGGATAGGAGTTGAAAATTACCGAGGAACGTGACTACACTGACTACATAGTAAGAAGAAGAGAAAAAGATAAAATAGAAAGCTGCATCTGAAAGCCGCAGGACATTCGGGACATGGATAGTAAAAACCTTCTTTCGGGAGCCCTCACATGAAGAATGTTTCCATATCTCATCCTCCCAATTTTTGAGACATCACTCTATGGCAGCGTTAGGGTTCACCCCGGTTCTCCCGCACTTCTATCAGTGGAAGGGCTGCTCATTTATTATTTTTAAGAAACAAATGGCTCAGTTATATAACACAAAGTAATGTATATATCCATTCACTTCTCATTTTACTTAATCCTTCCGCCACTAGGTTCTTGATATCATTAGAGCAACGTCCAAAACATAGGAGGAAGAAAGTGTAACAAAAAGAGAGGTGATGTGGTATACGAGACGGTGGTTATCTGAGAGGATTGCCTAGAGAGGGACTCGGCAACGCTATTAGGTCGAGGGTTATCGATGCTTTGGAGTGCGCTGGTGTGAAGTCGAGCTGAGGGAAGATTGGTTAGTTCGAAGATTGTTCTGGAAAGGGTGTGGCTAATGAGAGAATCGAGCAAATCGAGATGGACTTTGAAAGGCAAGAATGACCAAAAAGGGGAGGAACATACTTTCATTATACGCACGCAATGGTAGATCCAATGCATGTTTTGAAACTCATAGTGGTCCTGTAGTGTCCCTCGACTTCACGTTTATTTGTAAGATCTCACCTGAAGCAGCCGAAGACTCCTCGATGTAAAAAGTGGCGAGCTCATAGGTGTTTCCTCCGGCGGTAACGAGCAAATACTTTACGTCCGCACGCCCAACCGCTGAGGAGTGCAGATTAAATTATTCAATCTGTAGCAAGTGATATAGCGTCTTCATCGCTGGATTCTTTGCGCATATCCGCTAGGACTCAGATGACTCTTATCCGTGGATCGATGGATTTAGATACGACATCATCGAGCTCGGAGAACATATGGTCATCAGAATCGAAGAGGAGACGACGGTATGATTTTTTGTTTTGATTTTGTATCGAGGCCAACAGTAACTCGAGTTTGGTTATGTTGACAGTGGTATGATCCAAAGATGCATGAGCCACGATACATATGTCTGGCTAATTAGTTGGTGTAACCTTGAAGGCAGCATCACGTTCAAGTCCTTCTAAAGGGAAACGTCAGACTATGAATGATCCTGCTCTGAGATCTGGAGATCTCTCAGCATTGCTTCTTCATCTGTCACATATCTTGGGGTTGAATCAGCGTAAATCAGCGTTCCACTACGCAGTGCCTAATCAAAGTCTGTTACGTGAAGCTGGCAATCACTTGCCCTGTCCGAAATCCAATCGTTCCATCATCTTGAAATTGAGTCTCAATGATATTCAGTTCGAGCCTAGCCTCCTTGGCCACAGTTCTCAATGTCGCGAAAATTTCGCACCCCTGCGTCGGCAGGATACCAGGCTTTGTAGACGACAAACTGAATACGTTAATTCGTACGTCGGAAGAGGGGGAAAAGGAAGTAGGAAATCAAAATAGGCTTTCCAATCCTCAAAACCACCGTACTCTAGCCAAAAGAAAATCTCTTCTTAATCTAACCCATCCCAGCGTGCGGTCCAAAGCTCGCGGACCCAGTTAAGCATTAATGAGATAGGCTCTCTATTCTCGAGCATTGATAGGCTATTATGGTCCTATTATGGTCCATAATTGGCTTGCCAGGAATTCAACACAGCTAATTACATGAAGATCCATAAGTCGAATCACCACCACCAAAATTATTCAATGTTAGCATCTGTATCTCCAAGAAGCAATTTCTTGGTACAAACTATGCTACATCCCAAGTTTTCATTCATTTTCATGTCCGAGAAATTTTCTACAGAAGGCCCTCGTATTGTGTTGCTGGGCTTATACTATGTGTGTTCTATATTCTATCTAAAACGGATGAACTTTTGCAGAGAAACACTTTCTGTTGAGCACAGGTTTTCTGGAAAATGATCTTCCGAACCAACTCTCCTTTTTGCTATCAAGTTTCCGACAGACTGGACTTTTTCCAGCTATGGGAAAGCTGTATATAGACGCTTTTAAAAACCTACTGCATAGAAGCTCGCCCACGAGACGATATGGTATGTCTTCAGCAAAAGGAAATCTTGAAGCCAGAATAATTATAATGTTTTTTGCGACAAGGCATGAGTTGGACTCGTCTGTGGTTACTTTTGAGCAGCTTCAAGTATGTGTATAGGATATAGTGAGTATTCGCATCAAGACTGTATCCTCTTTCTTGTGGTCCCAGCTGGAACAGTCGATCCTTAGAGGTTAAGGGGCTCGCTAAAATACCTTACCGAGGTCTTCACTTCGGCTTGCGGGTATTCGACGTCACAAGAGAGCTAGTGTCAATACACCTTTCAAACTTCACGATGGCGGCTATCATTGCCCACGATTTGCGCAATTCTCTACCATGGGAGTCAGGGACGCGAATACTCCTCCCATCGTGTCCCTAATTTCAGGTGGACTCGCGGGTGGTGTCGAAGCTGGTGTTACCTATCCGTTCGAATTTGTCAAAACTCGTGTTCAACTCCACAGCGAACCAGGTTCTAAACCTCCACGAAATCCTTTCAAAATCGTCTCACAAGTATACAAGCAAGAGGGGCTGCGGGCTCTATATAAAGGATGTGGCGCATTGGTTATAGGGAGCGTGGGGAAGGATGCGGTGAGGTTTTTAAGTTTTGACACAGTTAAGAATGCTTTCAAGGATCCGAAAACGGGGACTTTGAGTCCTGGGAGGAACATGTTATCTGGAATGGCTGCCGGGGTTATCGCAAGCGTGTTTGCAGTTACACCTACCGAGCGTATCAAAACTGCGCTGATTGATGATGCAAGACATGCGCGACGATACAACTCCACAATGCATTGCATCAAGTTGATCTTACGCGAAGATGGCATGCTAGGACTTTATCGTGGCTTTGCCGGGACGACATTGAAGCAGGCAACAGCAACTAGTTTTCGGATGGGATCATATAATATAATAAAGGATTTCCAGGAGGTCAACAATATGAAGCAGAATACAGCACTAAACTTCGTGAACGGATCGGCGGCAGGAGTTATCACGACGCTTTGTACACAACCATTTGATTGTATCAAGACTAGATCGCAGTCAGCGAAAGCTACCACCACCATGGAAGCCATTGCTAGCATTGTTAAGGATGATGGTATTCGAGGGTTTTGGAGGGGCACAATTATGAGGTTGGGACGGACAGTCTTCTCCGGAGGTAGGTCAGATCTTTGAAAGTTCTTCACGTTTGCTAATGCCCAGGAGGAGTGCTGTTTACTACGGCCGAAGCTATAGCCAATGTTCTCAATCCGATCTTCAAGCCATTATCTACTGGTGAGGCGGCTCTGTGATGGAACCTTTCTCAAAGTTTTACACACTAAGCGCTCGTACACGACACCAGCAAGTGCTGGATTCCAGACGCACAAGATACCAATATTATGAATAGGAGTGGTGCGAATCATGATGTCAGATCTAAAGCCAATAAAAATATGGGGGACAATTTCAAGTTGGTGCAAAAACAGTAATGACAACAGATTCTGAAAGAAGATAAGTGCATCGACCAATTAATTTAGATTCATATCTTAGGTCGGGAGTGATGTTGACGTAAAGGATCCGTAGAAGGTATGGATCGTAAACTAGCTGAAGTAATGTCTGTACGAAGAGTATGGATATAGATATAGAATTTAGAAAGGAAATTTCTCCTAGAACATATCAGAAAATACATTGTTAGTTGTACTACAGCTGCTATCGAGAAAACAGTCGAATATCTACTGGTGATTGTTAGCACTATTTTTGAATTGGCAAGTGCAAGCGAACTCCGAACCTCCGGAAGGTTTAAATGTTGATCTACTCCGTACTTAAAATGCGCCTTATTGATGACAGGAACGTTCGAACTAGTGATTGACTCATAATAAAATAAAAGTCCAGAACAGACAGAAAAAATATTATGATAACGATGTCCAGATTCGTAACCTCCATACATCCATACCCAACCTGAAGAGACATTGAGGCCTTCTGTCGAACTCTTTCTTCAACTCCTTAGATTTATCAACTATTTTCTCTGCGGGAGTAAAGAGTACATTTAATTGGCGGATATTTAGTTGCAGAACATGGCAATCTGTCCACCCCCTCCTCGCGAGAAAGTCCAATCTATGATCCGCCCAGCAACTGAGGCTGATGTCCCAGCCATAGTCCATATTGGAATTACAACCTTCACCTCATCCTTTGGACACTCCATGCCAGAAGCTGATCTCCAAGCTTATCTTTCAGAGGCCTACCATCCAGGAGCGATCCAGTCCATGCTCTCTGATCCCCGCAGTAATACCTTTGTTGCTTGCGACCCCTCTGACATCTCGTCGGTTATGGGATTTGTGCAGCTGAACCAAGGCAAGGTTGAGGAATGTGTTTCGGGACCGAAGCCGATAGAGCTGAATAGGTTTTATGTGGATGCGAAATTTCATGGAAGTGGTGTTGGAAGTGCATTGTTCTGGTATGTAGATAAGTTAGCCAGGGAATGGGGTTTCGAGACATTGTGGTTGGGGGTTTGGGAGGAGAATTTAAAGGCACAAAGGGCATATCAGAAATTTGGATTTAGCAAGGTTGGGACGCATGATTTTGTCATGGGAGAATGTGTGCAAACGGATTGGATCTTGACCAAAAACTTGAATGACTGAGAGCAGTGTTGCATTGTTTAGGACCAAAGCTGTCTATCCAGCTGACTAACAGCTGGGTATAGGATTAAGAAAAGGATTAGAGTGTCTCATGATTTGACCAAGTTGGAAAATAGACTTGGACTAGTGCGAATAGAGATACACACCAATTTGAATATAGAACTTGGTGCATTCAGGTACTTTAGTTGGGGACCAAGCTTAATATCGCTTTAATTATGCAAAGAAGTTTCAAAAATTACTCGCTTCACTTTTTCTTTAATGCTCTGTGTTTGAATGTCGCCGATGGTAACAGGTTTCTTCAATTCATCATATAATAGTCAACGCGATTAAAATTTCAATATGGATATGCCCTAACTTCATCCTCTTTCTCTAAATCCAGCCCTCCATTGACCTGTTCCTGATGCCTTTTGTCCAAATACTCTAGAAGGACCTCACCGTACTTGTCTCTTCCTTTATACTTACTCACATCTTCGCCCCAGCTTCTTATTGCGCTTGCCAACCTTCCGGGAACATATTCTTCCTCACAAATTTCAGTAATTGGATGGAAGTAAGTTCTGATAGTAAACACAACACCACCACTACGAGGTAGTCGCCGCAAAGTTTGCCTTTCGGAGCGGAAGTAATGCTTGTCTACTGCTATCTTATCCTCGGCTGAGAACCAGCCAGTAGTCCCGTGAGGACCATCCTCAGAGCCAATGCTCGTGGACCATGGAAGTGAATCATCTACCTGGATGAAGTAATTATTCTATTTCAGATTAACATTTGCCCTCGAAGTTTTCACTGCTAAGAGGAAATGCAAATGAAGAGAACACATACTCTTGCCACAGGGCCATTTGGTTGCACTCTCCGAAAAAAGTTCATCATTCCTTTCTCTAATTTTGTTTTGTAGCCAGGCACGTCAGCACTGCTATGTATTTCACTTAACGGCATTCCAAGCTTATCCTCCAATCTCCAAAAGCCAGCTAGTAAGATCGCCCCGGCAAGTAAGTAATACTGGCCATCTTCCTTTTCGAACATGATCGCAAGATCATCCTGTATGAGCCTTGCACACATCTGCATTGGGTCTTCAGCCAAAGGTCGAGCGATGATATTGAACGACTCTCCGGTGACTAAGTTGTCAATTCCTACCGGAGTTCGTTTAAAAAGGGAAGGATAACGTTCCGGAAGGTAGGAGGATAATTCCTCGAGGAGTTCTACAGCGCCATCAAACGCTGCGGGATCAGTATGGCAGCATTTGGAGCCACGTTCGGCAATTCGTTTTGCTTTGTCGGCGTGGAATTTTAGGTAATGGTTGTCGAGTTCTGTTACTTAGCATTTTTGCAGAGTATTGGGAACTTTGCAAGACATACCGATCCATTCATCCCATTGCATGGTACGTAGACCCATAGTTATGTGATAGGTACCGTATCTAAAAGGCCGATATGCGTTTGGTTTTGTTGTATGAACGTTCCAATTCAGAGCGGGCTTTGCAGTCGGTCGCTTGAAGTCTACAGGTTGCCATACTAAAATCTCGTCAATGGTGATTACTTTTCACGATTTAAGAAGGAAATACCCCCGGGTTTTCTTGTAGGAACCTTGAACAGGGAACCGGCTTTTTCGATTTGGGGAGTCTGAGGAAGACTTCTAGTAGTTCTTCTAGCCTTCATATATCGCATGCTCTCTATTGCCAGCCATGTTACGACGCACGACGAAACCACTGCGTAGGCTATTATTCTGGGATTTTGCGATATCTTGTCGGCAAAAAACGGTATTTTGGCATTTCCTATCACTTGCTTTGTCCATTGGACACATATTTGCAGTTTCCCATCCATAGAGAAGCTAAGTTAAAGGCGAGCTCAGAGGCAACGTTTGGTCTGCTGACTATTGAAGATTCCGAGATAGAGTTTGGACGAGAGCTCAGCCAATTCAGCGTAGCCTTCTCGTTTATATAACATATGGCGACTTCTTTCAGGTCAGGATCTATTAAGTATCTAACGATAAGCTCCAAATTCTCAGTAGTGGGGTTTCTACCCCGCCATAGCTTGCATCATATCAAATCGCCTCATGTTGGGGATGGCTGTTATCAATCTCTCAAAGCGAATCGTAGTTCCGGGAGAGGGAAGTTTTGTCCCGTTTAGGCTAGAGATTGCCGATTCCAAAACTTAAAGGCACCACAATTCACCATCAGTGCTGGTAAATATAAGTGAGGGATAAGATAACTGCAAATCCAACGTCTAGTAATGTTGATTGTGTAATTGGAGGAAAGTGGCTGTAGAAATATCGTCGCCATTCACGTGATCAGATATGGCTTTAGGTCAAAAGTCTTCCTTAATACTCACCAACACTTGCATTATAGCATAATCCGTACTATACCAGAATGGCATCTAATCCGTTTGCTGACTTTAGGAGCATCCCTAAAATGTGCCCGATCCCAAATGTTTACGCTATCTTCGCCTAATCTTATCAATAAGAAGAATGCCTAAACGATGCAAGAATGTTAAAAAGATCCGAACAGGATATGTGGAACGAAGATAATTAACGCGTAGATTCTGCTCTGCACACAAAATTGACAATGACGCACCTTTCAGCCTCACAGACTCTGATCAGATGGTCGTTATTCGCATCTTTGTGTATACGGAAAATGTTCAAATTTCACCCAAGCAGTTTAAGAGGTGTTTAAAATTGGCGTTCTGTCATTAAACCTAGTCAAATCTTACAGATTTCTACATTCCAATCAACTTATCATCGCTGGTAGCAGGTTCCAGCCTGTAGGCAGAATTCTGACATTTCCAACTTTATTTTGGTTGATTCTGCTGGTTGTATTGGTTATGCGCGTTCTGTTGATACTGCTGACCTTGCTGTGGCTGTTGTGGGGGAGGATATTGTTGAGTAGTAAATTGTTGAGTTTGTTGGTTCGGGAAAAAATTAGGATTGATGTACCCTCCAGATGGCATTGGTGGAGGAGGAAAAGGCATATTGGGAAAACCGGGCATCATAAATGGCGGTGGCATACCAGGAGCCATATATGGCATATTTGGCTGCTGGGGTGGAAACTGTGGCCATTGTGGATTTTGTGGCGACTTCCCAGACTGTGAAGGAGGCCTGGGGAAGCTCTGATATTGTGGTTGTGGAGAGTCGTAACCTGCCTGCTGTGGTTGAGCACCATTTCCTCTAAGATTGCCTTGCATGCCTCTGGGTACAAATGACCCTCGATTGGTGCTGTGCTGATTTTGCTGGTCTCCTCCATATCTGTTATGGCTCCCTCGAACTGATGCCGTCTTGTTACTACCATATGGCTGCTCTTGAGGAGGTTCGCTCCGTCCTGAGCTGGCCGCAAAGTGGGCAGGTCTCTGCAGTGGGTTGTACAGGTTATCACCTTCTTCATCATAGTTAAGCGCTGGACTGCTGTTGGAAGACGGATGGCCTTGTTGCGTAAAGCGTCCACCTCCCCGTCCACCACGACTTCGATCACCACGACCACGTCCTCGTGTACGTTCTCCACTGTCACCCTGCATCTTTCCTCCACGAGCTTTGTCTCTGTTGTTCGCCTTCCGTTTAGCTTTGTACTCAGCTTCTTTCTCGTCGTCGGAGAACTCCATCTCAACATCATTTACTTCTTCATCATGGATATTTGAGGCGTCTGTCCATTTCATTTTCCTCATATCGCTAGGGAAGACAAACTTTGCGTGCTGTTCTGAGTAAAATATCTTTGTCCCTAGTGTCAATCCTAGACTAGTAACATCATCCGCATTTGGGAATCTTGTAATATAGAATGGCTGAGCAACTGGTCCAAATGTATCAGCGATCGCTGCGACCACAGATCTATCTTCTAGACATAGCACAGAACCAGCATCTAGTCGTGGGATATCACCTGATGCTCCAGCTCTGATAGTTACTGTAGCAGCGGTGCCTCCAACTACCGTCATGACTTCCCCGAGTTCTTGTATTTTCATATCTGGTGTTATGATTATATCTGGCTTCGGTAAAATAGCTTCGGGAACCTCATTTTTAGTCTGTAGTGGCTCTTTAATTCCTTTCTTGGGGCCATCTTCATCATCAGAGCCTCCGTCAGCCATGAGTATCCGGGCTTGTTCGGCGGGAGTAAGCCGCTTAAAAGAATCGTCTCCTTCGTCGCTATCACTGTCACTATCTGATGAGTCGCTTGAGTCTGATGATGAGATGGGATCAGAGTCTTCTTCCCACTCTGCTGGCTCATCCACAGTGCCTGGGCTATCTGCACTGTGAATGACCTGGGCTGCTGGATTCTCTGAAACATTTATATTATTTTCTTCGAAACCATTTGTGGTCGATAAGTCCATCATTTGTGAGTCTGACAGGTCTACAATTCCTTGAGCAGGCTGTTCGAGGGAATATATAGCTGCGATTTCGCTACCCGCTATCTGTTTATCATCAAGCATTTCGTTCGCTGGTGTGTCTGAGTTATGGGCAGCAGCCATTTGACTGTCGAGGGCCTCGTGGACCGATATAGGAGCCGTATCGATGTGTGTGCTGTTGGCATCTAGTTTGCTTAATGTAATATCTTCGCTGACTAGTATCTTCGGACTTTGTAATATAGATGCGACTTCAGTAGTGGACTGAGTTGATATTGTTGCATCAACCATCTTCGTGTCTAACTGTGTAGGCGCAGTTTCGCCCAGTTCACCAGTAAGTTGCTCGAGAAGGGTTTTTGTGACATCCGTATCAGAATGATTTGAAACAGGGCTACCGGTCCTAGGCGTTGCTTGTATCTCGGTATTCTCCATGACAGTGGTGCTGTGAATTCAAGATGTGAGCTTATCCAGAGTGTTGTGAGAAGACATACTGTTGACAGCGATAAACATTCTTTTTTCTTTTCTTTCTGCCGTATTATTCCAACTCACCGCTTCCAGGCGATTCACCGCTTTCGTCAAACCAGTGGTGGTGGGATTAGCATCTTTCCTTACTCCCATAAATCGCGGGGTCATAAGGTGTGTCCATAGCAACTCTGCTAAAGCTTGGGACAACATCTCTTACTGACAGCTTCTTGAATGCAAGTCTAGCATCATATCGTCTTCCATTAAATCGCTCCACCTAGTACTTTACAAAATGCCGCCAAAACTCCAACCAGTGGCTGCATCTGGAGGACCAGGTGGAAAGCAAAAAATACAGAAAAAGAAGTCAGACGTTTCCCCCGTGGTTATTGTACTGTTCATTAACATCCGTTATAGACCTCCAACCCCGTTCGCTGTACAACCCATCGGCGCATTCTACGTCTTCCTCGGTGCAAATATTCTAGCTGCGCTGTTTGCTCCTGTTCAGGATTGCGACGAAGTCTTCAATTACTGGGAGCCAACACATTATGTCAGTCATGGGTATGGTCTCCAGACGTGGGAATACTCGCCAGAGTATGCAATTCGCAGCTGGACATACATAGCTTTACATGCTTTAATCGGATCTTTTAGACGTTTGTTGCCGTTTCCATCAAAGGTACGCCATCTGCCGAATGCTTAGTACAAGGGATTTTGGTTCCCAATCGTGTAATGTATCAAGAACTGCGCAATGCATGATGCCCTCTACAAATACGAACATAATGTTTTTTTTTCCTATAAAGGTGTTCATGAACTTTAAATAGGGCAGCACGCTCCTGAATCGTATCATAGGCACTTAGACGAGCTTTGCTAATGTCATAATAGGTAGGGGAGTTCTATTTCATTAGATATACCCTCGCATTCATTTGTGCCCTTTGCCAGACGCAGATGTTTCGTGTTGTAAACAATGTATTGAACCCTCGAATCGCGCTATTCTTTATGATGGCTATGGTTTTTAGTCCAGGAATGTTCAATGCCTCTGCTGCATTCCTTCCTTCGAGTTTTGCCATGTACACCACAATGCTGGGAATGTCGGCGTTCATGAATTGGAGAGGAGGCTTGAAGACAGCAATTGGCATCTTTTGGTTTGCATTAGGAGGAGTGCTTGGGTGGCCATTTTCTATGGCCCTTTGCGCACCGTTCTTGTTTGAAGCCGTCTTATTTGCTAGCTTGACATCCAAGGATGATTTTATTGATGCTATTATGAGCTTCCTGCGTGGATTTGTATCAGGTCTCCTGATACTGGTAAGTAGATATCTGCCTTCTACAATAATTTACTGACTTGTCTTAGTTGTTTGAATTCTTGGTGTCAGGATTCTTTTACAAGAAATTAGTGGTAGTACCACTCAACATTGTTCTATATAACATCTTCAGTAGCGCCGGCAAAGGTCCTGAGATATTTGGAACTGAGCCATGGCACTATTATATTCGAAATCTTCTACTAAATTTTAATATCTGGTTTGTGCTGGCTATTCTGGCTTTGCCTCTTTTTGCCTTGAAGAAAATATTCTCGCAATCTGTACAGCAGGGTGGCATTGTAACTGGGCTTCGCAGTTTAGTATTCATTTCCCCTTTCTATCTGTGGATTGGAATCTTCAGTTTCCAGCCTCACAAGGAAGAGAGATTCATGTATCCCATGTATCCAGCTTTGGCTTTGAACGCAGCGATGTCACTGCACCTTATATTGTCCACGTTTGGCAACAGCGACCGAAAAACACTCATCGGGAGAATCCCTCCGCAGCTAAAACTCGCGGTAGTGAGTTTGACAATGTTATCATCCGTAGATCTTGGTTTCGCGCGAATGTATGGCATTTACTCAGGATATTCGGCACCCTCCAAAATTTATGAGCCTCTTCAAGATGGTAGCATTGGTTCCGTGGGTGATTCAGTGTGTCTTGGTAAGGAATGGTATCGTTTTCCAAGTCAGTACCATCTGCCAAGAGACATGCGAGTTAAATTCATAAAAAGCGAGTTCGACGGGCTCCTCCCCGGTGAGTTTTCTGAAGCTCGGACGGGTTTCGGATTCTGGTCAGGCGCTTGGCTTATACCATCTGGTATGAACGATGAAAACATTGAGGACCCTGGAAAATATGTAAGTCTACATTATCTTGTTCTACTGGCTACATGTTAATTATTTACCCAGGTTGATCTACGGAGTTGCGACTTCTTAGTCGATACATATTATCCAGACTCAAGTCCATCGCTCTTGGAACCGAACTATATATTGGATTCAGCGACCTGGGATAAAGTATCTTGTGTACCTTTCCTAGACGCATCAAGAACCCATGTACTTGCACGAACGATTTGGGTACCCAATTACAGCATTATTCCTGAAAAGTTCCAGCGTAAATGGGGAGAACATTGTTTGTTGAAGCGCAAGCCAAAAGCCTGAGTCGTTAGTAAAATTTCAAGGTCTCAATGTATCTATATGTAAGATAGAAAATGTATGTGGTGATGGTTGAGTCCGCTACACGTGATTGAACTAGTCTTACGTGCAAATCATATCAGCCTGATCATTTATCGGATCAAATGTTCCACTGCTCGCCATGTCACAAAATTTGGTCATGCGTAGCATCCGGTAAAATAGGATTTGTACGGACACGGTGATTTCGGTCCGCATCAGAGCTACCTCTAAAACTCCACTGGACAACCACCAAGTCCTTTAAAACGATGGGACCTGCTCGCGAGATTTTTTTCGTCTCGCTCATTTTTCTATCTTTAGACATCCTCCCGCAATGCTTATCTTAATTTTAGTGATACTGGGCGTGGTAGCGTTCGCGAAGGGACAGGCTCAAGGTTATGCTCAATGTGTGTTTCCTTTTGACACCTGGCGAGTGTAGGTGTAAGATTTTAAAATTGACAAAACTACTAGGTGGTGGTAAAGGTTGGGGTGGTGCAACCACTTGCGTATCTGGCTTCGTTTGTACTGTTTCTAGGTAAAATATCCGTTCTTAGTGTTACTGTAGTCCTAAGAATCTTCTAGCTAATATATCCATTTCAGTGAATGTTTGTAGACCCCAACTTTCTCCCTCTTCAAGTAGTTTACAACCAGGTAATTCTGACATTGGCCACCAAAAGACTATTCACAATGTATCCCGGGAATAGCACAGCCGGTGGGGACAGGAACAACTACAGCTGGGGTACCAGCTAGCACGTCGTTCCCAGGAACGACTTTGCAAAATGGCTACTACTGGATACGAGCAGTTGCGGCACCAAACTTTCATAAGTACTTGCAGACAAATCCACAATAGTAAGTTGTTCAGTACCCGTAACACTCGCTTACCTCCGATATTTCCCCAAAAGAATGCTATATGCGTAGAGCCTGAACATTAATGGCTATGTACAGTAAACCAGGGACAGCACTTCTAGATTCCTATACCACGGCTGGTCAATTCCAGGTTCAATCTGGACAATTAGTCGAGCTCATTGATGGTGGGAAGCTTTACGCCAATGTGGTTCCATCAGCCGCTACAGATAAACTAGCAGTAACATTCAATACAACGCAAAACACGTATGGCACATTTGCTTGGAGTGGTGACGCTTTGCAGTGGAGTATTCCAAGTATCACAAGGCCAAATTTGAGTGCGTGGTTGGTGTGTTCGAAACAAGAGCTTTTTGTCAACTTGGGAAATTATGGATACATGACGCCGTCTGGGTGTTCTGATCAGACAGTGAGTTCATCTAATGCTTCAAGACTCCAAAGATGGTAAATCTAATTGGGAGAAATTGCTGACGGAGATTTTTAGATTCACTATTACAATGACTCGAAGGCAAATAGTAAGCGTGGGAGGAGGCATGGCAGTGGACGTAATGCTGAAGAAATAAGAAAGGATGGTCAGTAAGGGAGATCGAGCGCGTAACAAAATTTGTAAATACCGGACTGTTTTCAGCTAATGGATCATGTATTGGAATGAAATCTCGGTATCAATATACTTACCTAAGATGTGTTGACTTCCGCCCGGAACTACAACGGCTATCGGCTGTTGACCGATTGAATACTGAGAAATTATGTGGCAAGTTTTAGGTTTCTCCTCAATAATTGTTATCTCTAACACTCAGTAAGACTACGAAAAAGACGCAATCTCTAAGCCCAAGCGCCAACAGTACTCATACCAAGAGCACCTAAAAAGACCACAAAACAAGCACCAACTCTCTTTCTCCCTCTAAGAGTCTATCTTAGTTAGCACGTGAATATTCAGATTTAATTAGTAGGGAGAGGCTCACCTCCCAACTCTCATCGCTCAAGAAGTCCTCTGCCATCAGCTCAACTAAGCTTGCGAATATAAGCAAACCGGATGAGATAGCGTTCATAATACCGGTCATTAGGAGACCAGCACGGGATTCTGGCGAATACGATGTGTGCAAGATTAAGCCGATAGCTTGGCCGAAAGGGGTTCTATATTTAGGTTAGAAGATTTGGGGAGCAGTGTATAAATTGGAAAGAACATACGTGCAGCCATATGCCAAAGCCATGAGCCATGGCTTGGGTGTTTTGGCCTCCCATCTCAGTGCTGCGATTCGAGATCCTAGTGCAAGGCCTTCGAACATTTCTGGAGTGAGTCGAATTAACACCAGCCTTTATTCCTAGCGGGATAACGAAAAAGAGAAAGTGGGAACGTACGGTGGAATGCTATGGCCACAAGCAATACTACAAAGTCACGTCCAGTGGCTACACTCAGGGCTATGCCGATGAAGACACTGTGAAACAAGATCCCGAGTTCCAGCAACAAGCATTGTAGCATAGCCTTTTTACGTGTGTTTAAATCTTCCGTGTCATTAGAGGTTTCCACTAGCAATGCTGCTTTGGGCGATGGCTTCTGAGGTAACTCTTCGACTTGGTCTAACTTGGCATTCTCATTAGCAAGGCGTTGGATTTCACGACTTGTACTGTTAGATCTAGTACGTCTGGGTCCAACGATGCCGTAGTTATTGAAGTGAGGCCTCTCCGGGGCCGTGCTTGTTTTCTTCGCAGCTTCGTTTTGCGATGTACGAAGACACTGTCTTGGATCGGTCTTTGCTACCACAGTGCTCGTGTCAAGTCCTGTCCTGGAACAACAATGCTGGCCACGGGAAAATACCATCTCAACTATGGTTACAAAAAATACAGCTGCTAAACTGATAGCACCAGCCATGCTAGGATAGGTGGTCGTCCAGAACTCGCCCAAACATGGGTTTGTCAAGCTGAGAAATGCAGTTGGAAGTAAGTGCACAAATGCTGTGGCAAGCAGGACGCCAGTTCCAAAATGTCGGGCGAGGAAGAGGAAAGTTGGTGGGATGCGGAGCTTTGGATATCGTACGGCGAGCAGAGGAAGTACGCAGGCGCTGAAGGAGACGAAAAGAATGATAAACACGGCACCGACATGGAATGTGAGGTTGTAGTCCCGGCTAGTGCCGCGTCCTGATGTACAAACGGAGCTCATGATGGTCGAAGTACGGGTATGATTGTCACCGTGGTGTTTATGGGAGCCATGTTCTCCGAGAATCTCAGCCAGAGTAATGTAGATTGCCGAGGAGTATAGTAGGTTCCTTTTCTCTTATTGTTCGGGCAGCGTTTTCTTCCGGTCGGGTGTTTTGACTTGGCAGGTGAAAGTCAAGCATTGGCATCTGGGGATCTGTCCGAGTCTACCGTCATCGATCCTTGTTATTGACGCCATCTAATTGTCACGAGCTGTGCGATCGATGATGAAAAAGTAGAGTTGTTTGACATGGTAGCGAATCTTCTGAACTACAAATTCATGGTAAGATCAGTAATTGCCTGACTGGCTGATTGACTGTGAGACATGGACAGTGTGAAAGGTCGACACGAGCAAATAAAGGACAGTTGGATGAAAATAGCCTCCTGGATTGCAAAATCTTCTAACTCGATACTCTTAATTGAAACACAACAATGTAGTGGAGAACTGAGAGACTATCGTGCTTTCAAATTTTGGCATTGGTGTTCGGCCGAATAGCTAGGCAGTACTTGACATGGATGCGCTAATCCGGCCAAGTATTTAAGTTTCCACGGTCACCTTTGACGAGGGAACCAATTGCCAAAACAAGTTGTCCATCGTGCGAACGCCATCGCACGCCCTCATTATGTGATGGGATGGTCTTTTGAGACTTCGAAGTCTTTAGCAGGTCATAGATTGGTCGGCTTTCGTTTAGTTTGCTGACTTGCAATTGAATGTTATTCAATTCCGACGACCATAGCTACGCCTCAATACAAGAAGGCATCGAAATGAAACCATAACATTGCTGTTGCTGTATCCCATAGTTATCTGAAGGGAAAGTAATCAGGTGTTTCAAATGAATATTGATTTAATATATTGCTTGAAAACCAGGATGTGAGGGCAGGAAAAAAAGATGCAGATGTGGAGTTTCAAAGTGCCCCAAAAGCAAGCCCAATTCCCAAGCCCACCAAACCAGCAAAGAGCCACCACAATGGTGTATTTTTTGCTTTCACCCATAGAATAAAAACTTTTAAACCGCTGGGCGTTTTTCGCAATTTGCAGACTGGAGAGCCCAAAACAAGACAGCCTCGTCCGCCCATCACTATATCGCACTCGCCATGCTCCCTTCTTCTTTTCATCAAAAGACTCCTAGAGGTTAGCCTTTGGTACATGCAACTAAGAACGATGAGGTATGACGGAAGTACAGTTGTAGTGAGAAGAGGGGAGCTACCGAACAGAACCACGGCAAAATCGCATATCAGATCCAAGTTCGCAACGTTTGTCGTGAGGACAGTCTAGGTGTAAACTTCGACGCTCAATGAGCCACTCAATTTTTAATTTCACGCCTGTATAGACGAGAAAGTAAAAGGTGCGAGACGTGTGTTTGAGAGAAAGGGCGTCTGGATATGTGAGGTTGCGAGAAATGAGGAGAAGGAGTTCATTTGGAAGACAATATAGATTTGATTTGCTTGGTTCAAATCCTCGATGTGAGCGGATTGCGTCGTCTGTATCTAGTGTCAATCCCATCGTAACAAGGATTGGTAGTATCCTACTGTCAGGAAAATCTGGCACGACAACAAGGTATAGATTGAGATGAATCGATGGTCAAACAAATGTGCTCTCCAGGAAAGTGCATCAATAATCAAGGTAAAAAGAATGCAGCAAGCAGAGGGTAGAAATTGAAAGGGGCCAGCAGGCGAGGCGCAGTTATATGAATTAGATATGAAGTGCTGCCTACGAACCGCCTTGCCACCAGCAAACCAAACTGAAATCTGGCCAACATGAAACGTTTGACACGGTTATAACATCCTACCAAGACCAGAACACGCATCTGGACATGTGCCTGAACTGAGTTTTCATGTTTTTATACATCTGTGTTCCATCGTGTCTGATTTTCGCCATTCGAGGGCTAATTATAAATCTCGTTCGTATTTCCAAGTCTGGAAACTGTGAGATATTTTCCCAGTCGAGGAAGGATAAGGCTCATTACGAGGCTGAAGTGGATACAGATGATATACGACGAGATAAGCGCACGTGATGACGCGATATGATGCCTCATCCCTCGTCATACTAATCAAGCAATCATCTTTCAAAAGTCGCCGTCCCTAAGGCATGTGTTATCAAGATGGCTACTGGCAGTGATTTCACTACTGATCTAGCACAGAACAGTGACAACGATACGGACTATGGCTCCGAATTTACCGCTGAGGAGGAACAACTTGTTGAGCAGTTGCTAGCTGGGAAGACCGACATCGAAGATAACCCTATCGCTAGTCACTTTGAACTAAATGACGCGCAGCAAACGCTTCGCGTCCCTCGTACTTTTGGAAGAGAGCAAAGGCATCTTTTGTACGAGGCCGCAAGCGCTGCCGAACGTAACGCTGCGCAGCTTGACCAGATCGTTGAGTACTCGAACTGTAGGTCATCAACCTTCCATGCCATTTACGTCGAAATGTTCTAACTGACGTCGAAGCGACTAGTGAGATCACGAATAGCCGATTCCCAACAAGGACCTCCTACAATAGCTACAATAGAACTCAACTTGCCGGATACCCGATCGCCGCTTGAAAGATTTCGAACCGAGCCAAAGAAAGCTTTATCTGTCACGGACTTGGTCTCACCTGCGTGGTGCGAGCTACAGTATTGGTATACATTAACCATCCATGGAAGAAAGAAGCGCACAGCTGCAATGAAGCAAGGAAGCATCGTTCACCAGAAACTCGAGGACCAGGTTTACACGACCGTGAAAGTGGACATAGAGTCAAAGGAGGACGCTTGGGGCTTACGAATATGGAATGTTATACAAGGCCTTAGAACCTTACGGGAAACAGGACAAACAAGAGAACTGGAAATATGGGGGACTATTGATGGGTTAGTTGTGAACGGTGTTATTGATGAGCTCTCCTACATATGCCCGAATGAGGATATGGAGTCATCAATTGAGAAAAAATCTTCGAAAAAGATATCTCAAGCAGATCAGCCCGCTATATCTGATTTTTTTAAATCTAAGAAAATTAGCACAACAAAGACAATCACCAGAAACCATTATCAAGGAAAGAAAATATACGTTTGTGACGTCAAAACGCGAGGAGTCAAGTCCTTACCTGCGGATAGTGCTTTTCGACCTACTAAAATGCAGCTCATGTTATACCATAATATGCTTGGGTCCTTAGCAGCGAATATGATCGATTTCAGAATCATTATAGATCGATATAAGCTAGATGCCGAGAAGATGTTCTCTGACGCATTTATCGCTCAAGTCGGAAATTTGAATGATAATGAGTATGATACACCTGAGGCTAGTCAGGAATCATACCAATGGACCCAGAACTCAATGAATACTCTCCTAGCACATAACTCTTTGTCCAGCTTATGGTCTCTTATGATTGCAGAGTTTCAAGCTACGATGCCGGACGGTATAAATTCGTTAGGCAATACTCTGAGAGCAGAATATCGATCTCGAGACACGGGGCAGATCTTGGGAAGTAAGACATTCCCTATGGATACAGTCGGATTGAAAGCATATTTACAGCGGGAAATGCAATGGTGGAGAGGAGATCGGCCGGCTCAAGGTGTAGAGATTGAGGAGGCGTTCAAGTGTCGGAGCTGTGATTTCGCCGATGATTGCGAGTGGAGGCTGAAAAAAGTCGACGAGGCAAAGGAGAAACTGAGGCTGTCAAGGAAAAAAATGGTCGCTGCTTGATCCGTATTAGCAAAGCTCGATGCGCCACCTCACACATATACGACAATTCATATTTGCCAATCTAGACCACTACTTATCCATCTTATTCTAATTTCCTCTTTTCTGACTGCCATTAATCTAGTCCACAGGCTGGGCCCTATTCTAGATAGTAGATGCTTGATTTTCTGCAGCTCAGCCTGCGATATCCCTTCACAGACTTTCCGTGACGATAAAAGTTGCGGAGGAAGATGTTTTGGAGGGTTTAGGAAGCTATCCAACTGCATATTGCAAGACATGTATCTTCTATTGATAATAGGTGAGCATAGTTGAATCAATATATATGATGTACTATGATAGAATTTTAGCTTCCGTCGAGGATTGTAAAGCCATGCTTTCGCCAACCCTTAGTTTGCAATCGCAAATTAGATGCAGCTTGCGTTTGACTGGAGTGTGTACCTTAAACAACCGCTGTCCTTCGACTTCCCTACCTCGATACTAGAGTTCTGCCAGCAGCCGCCGAGATAGCACTTACATATTAAGTAACTAAGAGAAGTCATATATACTAGTTCTTTTTCTTTATGCCAGAGGAGAAGGTCTCTTGGGGAAGAGGAACTAGTTGTGGAAGAAGCACCTCATTCGTAAACGAGCCAAACGTTTGAATGCAGCTGAAATTTATATATTCGTATGCTCCAAAGACTTATATGTGTAGATTCATAAGTAAAAAGATATCACTAAGCCTGAAGAGAAATTACTCAAATTAAGTCCCCACCTTTAGTTTCTTGATTTCAAGAAGATTTCTTGATTAAAAGGAATTCGAAGTAATGGTTTATAGATCACCTCTTCGAGACCGCAGTAGTCATCAACTATGATGGTAGGAGATCCATGGGTTCCTCTGGAGTCTCCGCACAAACCCATTTTCCCCTAACTTGCGCCATTTTCCTTCCTCACTTCGACGTCTTTCCACTCTACGTCATGAAGGATCTCAGATTCACCGGCAGTGGCTTGAAATGCTTTGCATAGTATTATTTCGGGTGTTGCTCCTTCGTTTTCTCTTCTCCGATATCTAGTCTATTCAGCCGTATGACGACTTCGCGAGTACTGTAAAAGTCGTGAGCTTGGAAGTTCCGTCCAAAACGAGTACGAAGACATCGAATTTATACCAGCAATACTCACCTGGCTGGAAGGAGGATAAACAAAGATTGTATCATTACGCACGCAAATGTTGCAGCCGTATCCTTAGATGCCACTTGAAGTATCCACAGTGACAGTTGAAATAGTAGGCTTTAAATTTAGAAGACGCAGAGGGCATGGAAGACAATTTTGTACACTGGAGTGAAAGTGGGATTCAAGTTGGGAATATTCTATTTTACATTTACTTAACAAAGATGGTAGGCACGGGAAGTTAGAGATAAGTATTTACGCGATCCGCCTGGCAACTAGGATTCCAAGCACTTCTAGTGCTGTGTTCATTAATTTATTCTTAACTCCATCCCCTTTTCCCCACTGATTTTCCTCGGGTGAAGTAGTAGCCTTTTGGTTTCAGTATTCATAAATGAAAGCAACATTCAGTAGTGAATTATATTGTTTTATTATCCTGTATTCAATTCAATCATATAACCAGTATAGTAACTGAGCAACCTATCTTATGACATTTTTCTTAGTGACCGCGTACCAACTTGATAGACATGGCGAACCGATTGTACATAGATTCTATAATCACGTGATATATATTTCAACATTTTGTATGCGTAAAGTATTAGATATCCTCCCAGGTTGCTTTTATTTTATGTTGCTAGCATTGATATGATGAATGTTGTCGGTGTAAGCCTGAGTAAGAAACAGTAGAAAGTACGGATCATTGATGATTTGATCAGGTTAATCCCACCTTTGAGCTAAGCTTACATTTCATCACAGCAAAAGGGAGAGAGGAGCTCTACATATTCCACATACTGACTATTTGTAACAAGCCTTCTGCGTCAGATCGTCTTTGGAGTTCTAGGGTATCATCATCAAGTTTAAACTCTTATTATACTTGGTGCCAAATCACAACGACTATCCCCTGAAACTTCCTGGTTCTGGTCTTGGCCTGTATACATCTCACTCAGAATACAAAATGCACATTTTGATTACTGGAGGGGCAGGCTTTATTGGGCAACTGGTTGCTGCTGAGCTTTTAAATGATGCCTCGCATACTGTGATCCTCGCGGACGTGGTCGAACCCAAAATCCCCAGGAACGTTAAGTTTCCAGCAAATGCAACAACGATGCAAGCGGACCTATGCACAGACGCCGGAAGTGTCGTGACAAAGGATGTCGATGCTGTATTTGTGTTTCATGGGATTATGAGCTCGGGTTCTGAAGCTAATCACGAACTTGGCATGCGAGTAAACGTGGATGCTACTCGAGTACTTCTCGATGAGATCAAGCTTAGATGCCCGGGAATTCGCGTGATCTATGCATCTAGCCAAGCTGTATATGGTCAACCTTTACCTAAACTTGTGGATGACACCGTGATACCTACCCCAGAATCATCATATGGCGCCGAAAAACTCATTTGCGAGACAATTGTGAACGACTATAGCAGACGTGGCTACATCGATGGTCTCACTCTTCGATTCCCAACTATTTCCGTACGACCTGGACTTCCAACTGCAGCTGCATCTTCGTTCTTATCTGGTATGATACGGGAGCCAATGAATAGCCAGGAATGTGAGATTCCAATCGCAGATATGAACTTCGAATCATGGCTTTCTTCACCCAAAACGCTTGTGTGGAATTTGATACACTCCCTCACACTATCTACTGAAAAACTTCCTAAGCATATCAGACAAATTAATATTCCTGGCCGCTGCGCAACAGTGAAAGATATGATGGATGCACTTGAGATAGTTGGTGGGAAAGACAAATTAGCATTTTTAAAAGTAAACGAAGATCCCAATCTGGTACCTATATTGAAGTCATGGCCAACAAGATTTGATAACAGGCAAGCGTATGGTTTGGGCTTTAAGGGCGATGTTTCTTTTGAACAAGCTGTTAGGGATTATGTAGAAGCTCTGGCTTAGTACTCATGCTTTACGCGTGCCTTTTACTGGAGATTATGAAAAGGAATCCGCTGCCTGCTAATCTCTCTGGACCTTTCGTGATGAAATTTAATCTTATGTTATACACGTGAGTTCATATTAGGTACTTTATGCACCGCTGCTTTATATACAATACTAAAGACTTTTGTCCAAAGAAATAAATGATAAGAAGTTTTAGGTGCAGCAAGCTTTTGCTATCTACAGCCGATTCTGATTACCCGATATCCCAGAATGTGAGACTATGTGTCCACCTGTATGTCTATACTTAATTCGCGAAAATTAACAAAACGCCTATAAAATTAATATATCGTCCAGACATAAACTCATAAAGGAATTTTCATAAAATAGCATTCTAATCCGAATGAGCAGGTTTACTGTCCGGGTCATCAGAGACCTCAACCTCTCTTGTCTTTCCCCAACTGAAATCATCCATGTGCCAGATAGCGTAGCTAATGACAACAGGCGTTATGAGCTGTCCAAGCACAACAACCATGAGGAAGCCAAGCAAATATTGAGCGCGCAACAAGTTCGTATTGCATCCCCAATATGCAACTCCAATGCCGTAGGACAATGGAATCATGGTGACAATGGCGAAGCATGCAATGAAAGTAGGATCCACAACATTGACACAGGCTTTGATAAAAAGAACAACAGTTTGCATGACGAAGATGGGTAACAACCAGGTGAGAATATCTGCCAAGGAGCAGATGCGTTCAAATATATTCATTTCGTTCCTGATGGTGATCAACATATCGTTCGCGCATGTACTTAGTGTCCAACGCTTGCGTTGGGACAGGAATACCATGAGGCCGTTGGGCGGATCTGTAAACGCTATAGCATTGAGCGACATCGTGGTTTGTACCGCAGGGAATTGCTGGAAAATCAAGCAAATATAGTTTCGATCTTCGCCAGCAAGTGCGCGCACCTGATGAATCATGTTGGCTTTGGGGTCTGGAATGTGTCCGAAAAGCCTGATGAGGATTACATCTCCACATGTTTCTTCGACAATCTTGATAATTTGGCAGGCACCTGGGAGACAGGATACTTTGCCTGTTCCGTGTGCTTGATGCCAGCGACGTAGACATTGAGCACGAATGTACTCGGTATTCTGGTAAATGTTCCAGAGATTCCATTGGCCGGTTCGAAATCCAACTGCAAAAAATTAATATTAGCAAGAGTCACGAAAAGAGAAGTGGTGCACAGGAAACGCGTGGAGAAATGTACCTTGGATCAAGCCTGAGCAGCCGACGAGTTTCGGGTCTTTTAAGCACTCTTTATGCATTTCATATATGCATGTCGAATTGAAAGTTGTATCCGCGTCAACCCCAACGAGCCACTCATATTGATCTATCCCGCAGTCTTCTGAAAATTCGGAAAACCATCTAAAGAAATCATCGCCCATTGAAGTCACTGGATTCTCGTGGCGGAATTTGTACTTGTAAAGTAGTGTACGGACTAAGATGAGGCCATCCCGTTTCCCTAAGTTTCGCTTTTTCACCAAACACACATATGGTGTTCCTTCCCAGATGCCTGCCGAGGCGTATATTCCATTGATTGCTCCGTCCCAAGATTCATAACCTATTGGGAACCAATGTTCCTCTTTTGGTTTGAGTATGTCTTCAACCAGAATACGATCTGTTGACTTTTCCATGCCTTTCCCTTTGACTTGGCCATCGCAGATGATTATAAACATTCTTTTGTGGTGGGCCACTTTCTCTTGTGAGTTCAGACTTTCAAGGGTATCCATCAAATCTTGATAGGATTCGCAGTAACATGCCAGAACCATCGCAATGGTAGTGGGCACATGGGTAGCAGGCTCGGGTGGGGCTTTGTTGATTAATTTCAGAAATAGGCCCCAGATGAACCATCGGACGATATTGATGACCATGAGAGAGTTCATCACGTTGCCAAGAAGAATAATAGGCACAACTGCCATATCTGATTAGTCTTCTGATGGGCGGAAGCATCCAGGGAGAGCTTACAAATATACCAGTACTCGGGATACGTCCAACTGATAGTAATACAGACAGCGTTAACTATAATGAAGAAGACAATGAAGATGTTTCGTGTATATCTCAAACGCTTCTTTCCTACTGCGCGTACAACCTTTTCTTCCTCTATGGTATACTTTGATTTCCTAACGTTCTGCATCACGCAGCTTGATCGTTGTCGTGATGCTGGTATGTTTGGATCTGGTATATACTTGTTCATGTCGAACTTCTCAGTTTCAACTTTTACTTCAGATGATTCTGTAGTGCTTGAACCATGCGTCTTCCAGGAAGCGGCAGAGTCTTCATCTCTTGCAGGTGAGCTGTTCTCCATCCCTACTTTATCAATTGGGAAATTGAATGGCCTGCTGAAGTTCTTGCTAGAGTCGCGGGAATGTGACTTTTCGTCCAAGTCATCTACCGTGGCTGCATGACTTTTAGGAGGACAGGCTAGAGGAAATGCTCTAGGTGGCCTTGTAGGTAATGATTCATTGATAGGAGAGCTAACGGTTTCGGAATTGGGTTGGTTAGAGAAGCCAGATTGTTGCCGAGAGTGAAGTTGGAAGATGTGCTCTTTTGAAAGTAATAATTGCTGCCTCGAACGCCGTATTGAAGCTGCAGATGGCCTCTGAGATGTGAGCGAGGAACTTCGCAGAGAAGACTGTGACCTATTTGAAAGTCTTGAGGAAAGTGTAGGATTGTCTGAATTCGAAGAGGCATATGAAGAGTGTACTTGTGATGAGCGACGACGATTGTGTCCTGGGGCCCAAGGAACAAGAACACCGGTGCCTTCAAAATCTCCGCTTGAGTTGTGAAAATTGGAAAAACCACTATCCTGATGGCCGGTACCTACTTCATATCCATTTGGTTGTTCCTCCAAAATAGCGCCGTCAGTGAATGGGTCTTTCGCTGTCCAAGGGCTAACACTGCTCTGTTTACTCATGTTGGCTGTATGAAAGAATTGAAGCAATATTTTTTATTGAAGTTGTTCCAGTTAACATACATCTGTCAAGCGGGGTCGCTGACTTCTCCGTTGGCTAGGCATCGAGCATCATAATAATTTACCTTTCAGACTATACCCTATGGGCTTTTGAATGACTAGAAGAGCAAAGCCGCCCCAACTCATTACACTGGTAGCGAATTTCCAACACTGTCAATGAGATAGACCATAGTTCAAATTCAAGACATTACAAGAGAATGCCAAATCATTAGCCAATTTAACACTTTACCTTCTGTTACTGAGGTCTCTAGATGGGGGCTGCTTGGGCTAGGCCCCTCCTCCACACTATCTTACAAGCGTGGCCATGCTGACAGATAGCTTTCCGATTCATTGTGCAAAAGAATTGTGAAGGAACAGCTGCTTCTTCTGCTGAAGCATTACTCTTACCTCCCATTTCCCCATCGTTTCTATTGCAAGTCAACCCCAATTTTTTCAACAAAGGGTCTGTGCAAAAGTTACAGTGGAGAATGAGGGTCCGGTTGATGAAGGAAGTCGATTTTGAGAAGACCGGCACTAAAGGAAACGCTCGAACTTAAAGGGGTTAGCAGATATGAAGAACGCCAAAAAGAGAAAGGTGGCGACTCACTTCGTCACCTATTTGCGAGATATGCTTAAGGTTTCGGGTGTGGCGCTTTTGGGTGCAGGAATTCGCTAGGGGCACAGTCCTTACGCTGAGCATTACGCTGAGGGATCGCCACCAGGCGCGCAGAGACGCCCGAGACTTGTACATACTGTATATATATAATGCTAATAATCGAGAAATTTTGACAATTCGGGCATCCCAGCCTACTGGGGAGAGGAGAATACAGGAAATAGACGTTCATTCTCTAGTATCGCTAAGTACCGTCATACCGTCATCGACGGTGCATTATATGCTGAGAACTTCGGGGCGAAAGTTTGCAATGAAGGCCGCTAAAACAGAAAAAGGTTGATAAGTTACCAATTATGCGGAAATAAGGTTTGTTTGTGGAGTTACGCTATGTTTATCACCAAGGTGATGATCATATTATGGACCAAAGTGGAGCCCTCCATTGATGTTGATGAAACTAGCGCCACATATCAGTCCATAAATTTGCTCTGACGAGTAATTATGGATTTGAGATCAGTCTAGGAAAAAAAACCTATCTGCTTGATTACAACCATAACGACGGATGCCACCGGAACAATGTACGCAGGGCATTGAAGACATTCCCTGGTGTCAAAGACAAACACCAACTCGCAAACGCAATTGTGTGCATGCTACCTTCCACTGTCAGTCGTGTGCATGATAAATCCCCGGCATTACATGTTTGCAATAACTCCTAAGAAATCATTTCACAGCGAGATAAAAAGACCTGCTGGAAAGTGACTAAGCAGTATTTTCTTTGTGTATAAGCAATCAACCTACTAGATAGTTGATGATTAATTGTAGCGTGATTAGTACGTAGCGAATGTTAGCCATGATTCAACAACGTGTATAGGAAAGTCTTACACTGCTCGTGTAGCTGAAGAGTCGAAGAATACAGTGAACATAGATGCACCGCCGGATTTATTTGGCTTCCTTGGGGGTGGATCTTTTTTCGCTGCAAGTAGCAGAATGTGGTCATAACTCCTGAAAATCTCCGCTGCTGGTGATCATCTCCCGACTCTAGCCTACGCCATGACCCGTAATAACTGTAGTGAGCATTGAAACTAAGCCACATTGGCTCCACATGGGCTGTATGCATGGTGGCGCCTGGAAAAATAGTTACTTCGGCTACTAAACGAACTGCTTGTATATGCCGGCATGTTGCCAATCATAAATAAAATTTAATATAGTAATCAGAGTTACTGAGCTCATCTTTATATGTTTGATGATGCTGAAGACCAAAAGAGAAGGAAAATCAGCATATTGAGAATTGTTGTTTCCTGGCGGAATTTTGATCAGTAGGAATTTCAACGTGCTCATTCCTTGTAGGGTACTTCTGGTGGCTTGGTGTCAAGAGTGACATGGTGGTAAGTTGTGGAGCCACTAAAACCCGTTCGAGTAGGCAAATGTTCAGTCTGCTCAGCGTATGGATAATGAGGCGTGCTAAAACGGTGTCAATTACGGTGTCAATTCATCTTGGACAGTAACTTTCGGCAACACTTGACAATTTGGAGATTAACTAGTCTCCAAAGGTGAGGCTCCTACCCCCTTTTTTCGCTCCATTTAGGTAGACAAATGCCGAGTAAGAAGCTAAATTTTAGGAGGAACTAAGGTTAGATAATTGTAGTGACGAAGCTGTACGGGTGAAAACGGCTATGAGAGTATTGCGGAGTTTTATACCCACTGGGAACTCTATTGATCTCTTGTCGTACGATATTTTCTGTATGAGGAGTCGTGACAATGTACTACTAATCCAAAACTACTGGCATCGACCAATTACGTTGGTTCCTTGGTCCATATCACTGATTGCTATATTCCTCTTGGTCATTCATTTGCTCGTCATGATCCTTTCCTGCCTATGCTTCATACTCGTATATTGATCTTGGTCATACACTAACTCGTCATCATTCTAATTGTTTCGCTACACGACAAGTATAATACTTCTATTCTTACGTAGAGTAGTCAAGTTTAATTAAAAGCTTAGCTATGGTGCTTGAGAGTAAAGATGTATATATAGACTTGCAGATCGCCCCCAAATAATTTTAAATCATCAATCAACATAAATTATATCATAATTCATCTAATCATTCAAACTTCACCCAATCAGTTGAAGTTCACACGCCCAATCACATTTTACATCATTCACACAACCATCCTCTACTACAACAAAGATGATGGTATCACAAACGCGCATGAGCCGTCGGCTCTCCATTCCACAAGTTCCTTCACTAGAGTTATTACAAGACATGATGCTATACCCTGAAGGTGATTTGGACACACAGATGATGATACAGGGATTAAATGGCAACGATCAGTCAGATGTTTTCGAAAGTAACATGGATGACATTGCTTCAAATTTTCTACCAAAAGAACTTAAAAAGTAAGAGAGTATCACTCAAAATTTAAAGGCCAAGCTAACCTTCTCAGTGTCACCGACGAAGAAGCTGGAGAAGCTATTCCTCCTCCTATCGACATTATCTCTAATCGTGACATTGTTGTCTGTGTTATTGGTGTTGGATACGTTGGAGAACATCTCCTCTCAGGCTTTGGAAATGTTTTCAACGCTATTGGATTCGATGTTTCGCAAAAGAGAATCGATCTTATTACACCTGACTTCAAAAGATTTCCTAAGGTTACGCTTACCACAGACGTATCAAAGTTGGCGCAAGGCACACATTTCTTAATTTCAGTACCTACGACGCTACATAGGGACAACTCTGTCGATGCCACTCATTTAATTGCGGCCATCTCTTCGGTGGTTGAATACGCTAGACAAGGTTCTGTTGTGGTTATTGAAAGCAGTGTCTCTGTTGGTATGACTCGCGCTTTCTTAAGTCAATACAGTGGAAGATTACACTGTGGAATGTCACCAGAACGGGTAGACCCAGGCCGTGTCTCACCGAGTTTGACACAAATTCCCAAGGTTATATCTGGCCTTGACGATATTGCTATGACAAAAATCAACGAAATATACTCCCAAGTATTCGACACTGTCGTTCCCGTCTCGCGACCAGAGGTTGCCGAGATGACCAAACTCTTCGAAAACTGCTACCGTATGATCAACATCGCATATGTGAATGAGATCGCAGATGCGTGCACCTTACAAGGTATCGACGCTAAAGAAGTGATCAACGCCGCTTCCACAAAACCATTTGGCTTTCAGGCTTTTCAACCTGGTCTGGGAGTTGGTGGTCACTGTATCCCAATTAACCCATACTACCTCTTCGTCAACAACACACTTCCAATACTCGAACATGCCGCCGAAAGGATGGGCGACAGACCTGCAAAGCTTGCTCGTGAAATTTATGCAGAGCGCAGTGCTTTCTCTGGAAAACGAGGCCTCCGAGTTCTGATTGTTGGTGTGGCATTCAAACCAGGACAGAGCGTTATCTCTTGCTCACCCGGTCTTTCCTTTGCGAAAGCCATGGACACCCTTGGCTGCAAGCTTTTGATGTACCACGACCCCCTCGTGCCACAAGACGCCGTTGAATGGTTACCGCGTCTCTCACAGGGTAATTTTTCAGCAAGAGTTATTGATCAACTGTTTGATCTAGTTTGCGTCTGCATGAAGCAGGATACGGTGGATTTCGCGGTACTCGACAGCCTCAAGAGCGCTCATGTCAAGTACTACTAGATAAGTGGTTACGCTTCAACAAGTTTTGCTTGCTTTTTGCAATTACAAAAGTCCAAGAAAGCTCTATCATTTCAGGAGTTTTGGGAGCATTTAAGGAATTTTAGAGGTCTTAGGAGTATATGGTGGCTGTTACAATTCATTTTTAGATATCCCTCAATAGCACATTTAAATATGAGTAAATTTCAAAAAGCTTTTTCTATTCAGCCTAATCTGCATTTCATGACATATTCTACTACAACAATTCAAAATTTTTGCTCAGTCATTCAATCCAAGATAAAAGTTTATGGGTTATACCTTGTTCACCACCAAGGGACGATGAAAATGACACAGACCAAGTCAAAGAATGCTCGCTAAATCAAGATCTACGTATGCATGTATGCAGGACGGCTGAAGCCGTCATGCACGAAACCACGGACACTCAGTCATAGGGTGAAAATACTCCGCATGGCGAATCTGACTTGAGCGTTATCGCATCGTCACCAGTAAGCGATCTACCTACCCATTTCGTGGCTGCCATGACACCATCGGGATTACGATATTTTCATCCCACGGAGCAGAACAGTTAAGGTTATCTCTAGCTGTAGAATGCGGATACCATCTGCATCTACCTGATGCGTGGGCTTTAGTAGCCTTTCGCCCCAATATACAATAAAGATATACAATTGCTTTGCACCTTCGTACTTCTTATAATTCGACCACACCTAATGGAAACACATCTTTTTGGTCTTCTTTAGATGGCAAGTATGCTTAGGTGCATGGAATCGTACTTCGATTCTATTGTTTTTTTAATTTGATCCTCCAATAGCTTATGCTCTCAAATCGCTCTGGTGCAGCAGTACTTCTGACTTCACCTTGTCATTTACACATCAGCTCGAGTGTCTGCTTCCAAAACGTTTACCAATGTCGCAGCTGCCAGTGACCCTAACGTGCAGAGAATTCATGACGCGCGAGAGAAATCATCCGTGGTTCTGTCGGTGTATTGTTCAGCTCGGGTAATTAAATAATGAAAGTGGATAACTACGACACTTCTTGCGGTCCCATTTTAACATTAGCCAAGCTTTTGCACCGAGCGACCAGAGTTAGCGGATAGTTTTAGCGGGAAGGCTTGCACTACTTGAATCGCATATTCAGAAGCATACGTAGAGATTCTGTCAAGCTTGAGTGGGGTAATCCAAGATCGTATTGGCCAGCATAAGTCTAGTGCTCAAACTTCATAAGCTCAACTACATAATAATTTCTTCTATGTTATTTCCAGTCGTTACACACATGAATCCGGGACATCTAAAGACATGAGGGTACTAAAATCATCTCTCTGCCTAGCAGTATCCGTCATTCTTGTGGGCATCTCGACAGTTGCATCTCAACCTTTGGCAAACGAGCCTGTGAATGCCAAACGGGCAAGCTACAAATTCGATGCTTCGTCTTCCAGAAATGTTGCTGTCTATTTTGGAAGAACGGACCAGACAGTCAATACGAATTTGACAGCACAATGTCAGGACAAAAATGTTGATATCGTAATTCTCGCTTTCTTGACCAACGTATACGGTGGTGGAGGTTATCCAGATATGGCCTTTGATAATCTGTGCATTGGTCAAACTAAGGCAATGGAAACGACGGGAGCAACTGGCCTCTTCTCATGCACAAATCTTGCATCACAAATCCAGCAATGCCAGAAACTCGGTAAGAAAATTCTTCTAGGATTAGGAGGCCAGAACGGGAACACGACGTTTACCAGTGCCACGCTGGCAAAATCCGGTGCCACGTTGTTATGGAACTTATTTGGAGGAGGCTCGGGTGAAGCGGCTGGGATGCGTCCCTTTGGAACAGCAAACGTTGACGGTTTTGATATTGGTATGCTTCATTCATAGTTTAATAACCGGACGACGTAGTACTAATACACAACAGATAACGAAACAGGTGATGGGGACTTCTACCAAGATTTCGTAATCGCTATACGGTCCCTTTACAACGGCCAGAGTGCAAAGACTTACTATCTTTCCGCAGCACCAAGTTGTTCGCTATCCGATACTTCGTACACTCACACAATGTTAAATCTCATGGACTGGGTTTGGCCGCAATTCTACGCCGCGCCTTCTTGCAACATTGGTGGCTCTGGCTTTACCACGTCGTTTGCAGACTGGAGCTCTCGTCTCTCAGGTCCAAAACTCTTCATTGGCTCTCCCGCATGGGCCGAAGGTACATCTAACGGCGGCTACCAAGACCCCGACACTTTCGCAAAGACGATAAAAAATGCTAAAACCCTTGCCAAATCTAATTTTGGCGGTGTTATGCTCTGGGATGGTGCATATGGCCATATTACGAAAAATGCCAAGGGTAAAGACTATATTGCCGTCTCGAAGAAGGCCCTAAAATCGTAGGCATATCCATTCACGGGCACGTTTGCGCTGCTACTGTAGGCTCACGTGCTTTGTTTCCTTGTGGTCTGTTGTACCTTTTCTAATTAGGGTATAGACGTGCTTCTAGCATTAGCATCATCAAAAGAGAGACTGCTATCCTATCTCTTGCATTACTTGCCTCAACATACTGTATATAATGTATATTAAAGTCTCAATCATATGCTTAGTTTGTAACTCTATGTATATATACATATACGCATATAAACACAAAATCTGTTTCTGATGAACCATTTTCCAAGTTCCTTGATTTCCTATCACACAAGGTGAGAAACAAAAGGTTGGCTATATATTGAGATAATGCTGTCGACGATTTGTCTATCTCTATTTAATACGGGGTTTTAATATGATTAACAAGAACAACAACGTTTTTAGTTTATCGAGAAGATAACCACCGATCCTCTGTCAGGACTGAATTATCTATGAGCACATCTATCTCTCCGAGCCTTGTCAGTTTCGTGGGGTAAAGTTGTAATATGCATGATACCCCAGCTACTGGATGTTAGCAGGGCTAGGAGTATTGAATCACAAAAACCCTGCATGTCAGTGCTATATGAGGTCTGTATAGGAGAAGCATCGCAGAGTGACTGTAATCTGACTCTAAGGCACATATATATCCAGCCTAATTATATCCACCAAAGTATTTGTTACTTTATCGCTTATCGACATTATATCCAGCAAATTATGGGGAGTAAGGAATTGCCACTGAACACCACTCTAGTATCGAGGTCGCTGGATAACGTAAAAGAGTCTCAAGAACAATATTTCCAGAGCCTTCATGATTTCGAAAAATGTACGTAATGAAGCTATCCATTTTTAGTGCATTTTGTACTCGCTAGCATAGCATTGCTTGTATACGCAAGTCTCGTTTGATTTTATTTGCAAAAAGAAGGCCATAAAAAGCAGAAAAGTGTCAACTCGATGTCACTGATATCTCATCTAGTGACGAGATATTCTCCAGTGTGAAGCCAGTGCATAGTTTTACGGGCTGGTCGAGTTTAGTGTTGCCTTATTGGGAATTGTAGGCAATTTAGCACCAACATAGTTGGACTAGGGGTCTTTATGAAGTATAGAGCATGAAATATTATGGAGAAACGCTCATGCATGGCTTATGGAGCATGTATAAGCAGTAGCATTCTGCGCAGCTAAAATAATCAAGTCTCTGGTTCAACACTATTTGATAGAACACTACTTTTTACGGATATTGGTTAAAATCTGATACAGAAATCAACACATTATGAGATCTACCTCTATAAATTATGTGACTTTAGTTACATGAGCTATGCTACTGTTGAACTAAAATACTAAACTTTGTCTACCGTGCAAGATTAGCATGTCTAACGAGAATCTTGAAATTTGAAGAAATCTGTATCTGACGATAGGTACAGCACCAAAGATCAAAGCCTAAGGTCCTTCTTGGAGTACACTTGGGTTGACCAGAACAATCAAGGGTTATCCTTCTTGAGTGTTTTACGTCGAGGGTAAAGGAATATGCGTTACCATGATGGTGAGCTGTGGTGAGGTACACTGATGTAAGATGAGACCCGACGATATCCTGTCTTTTAGATCCGGTCCGAATTAGTTTTAGTCATGTCTAGTCGGCTAGAAATGAGCATGGAAATGAGAAAAAAAATCGGCAAGAAGGATATTGGGTTACCTTATGAGATAGGAATTTATGTACTTGATGCATGCATGACTACGCTTATTTGTCGTCCATTTTAATAACATGAATCATGCCGCCAGCCATGAACTCACTAAACAAGCAAGTCACTGATTCTGGTGCAGGTCATATATATTTATTACATAAACATGATCACCGGCATAGGATATTGTACGCACTCCGCAGCTGAACCCAAAATGCTGCCTTCAAGGGTTCCACTCCAGCTGTCCAGAACAATAGTAACATCACCATTATAGTAAGCGAGATCTAATATCGTTTAGACAGCACCACCGCGCAACACCAACGAAAAGGTTGTCCTATACAATTAACATTTCCCTCTGTACAACAGAGATTCACGTGTCATCTGATCTCATATGATTGTTTATTAGATCACTTGAACAGGGTTAGGGTCCTAAGATTCGTCTATCATCGACTATTTTACGAGCTATCATCAGAACCTCCTAGACATAACATATTATTCCTCCTTCTCCACCGACTTTCCTCGTCCAATATTACACCAACTCCAACCACGACGGAACACCTTCGCAAAAATCGCATGACCAATAACAACAACAAAACCGTTATTACGCGGCGGTTAATAGCTGTAGATTACGATAGTGCCCCTGTATGGTCAAGTGTAAATGTCGCTAGTTGGGACGCCTCGCTGCATTGTATCAGAAACGGATCCTTCCCTAGATATTCTACGCAGCTCATTGTATGAAGGCAAATTGGGGAAGACTTCCTGACACCTTATCCACGGTTTCTAGTGCCCGCATCACTATTATCCTTCACGATACCCTCGCGACGCTCTAGGCCATATCGCCCATGTTGTTCTTGATCCGCCTCATCTGCATGTCGGTATCACGGGCGAAACAGCGTAAGACTTCGCTTTTGATCACTTTGATCGCTTTGATCGCGCTGACCTGCGCAGTCATGTGGAGTGGATGTGTATGGACATCGATTAACGATTACAGTCTCCCCAAGACGAAAGTATTGTACTTTCGAAACCACGAACATCACGATTGAATGAGCGGCAAAATCTTTCATCAAAGCCTCCTAAAAATTTAGCAAAACTTCCATAGCTAACAAGGATCTCATATTCAGGGATCCTGATGGTTTGGATACTTGTATGCACGATCTCCACGATCCATCTGACAAGTTGCCCCCAAACCCTTGAATTTTATCTCAATTGCCTATAACACTAGAATTCTCATGAAACTCCTCTGGAAGGAGTTGAAATCAGCCTGGAACTTCCCACCAAGTAACATGCACGCGACCTGGGCTCCAATTCGGCATCCCGTTCATAACCCGGTTTCACAACTTCACGATCGACAGTGACATTGTCATAAAGGTACTATGTACTTGCCGCCTATGACATACTAGCCAACTGGCCTCGTCCAGGCCTATGTACTGGTCTCCCTTAGATCCGCGATCGATGATGTGAATGGCTTTGCAAAAAGAATTACTTATGATTTGTGAAATTGTTATTTGCCATCGCACACCCCGCAACACCCTTTTTCATGGCCGAAAGATTCTGTGTATAATTATGTGTTCATTGTAGAATATGAATGCAAGAATTCGAGACCAAGTTAGTCGCGACGATTTGATCCAAGATGCCAGCCCAGGCCATAGATAGAGGCTTGTTTGCCGACCTAAATGACATGATCTGGTCCGTATCGGCTCGAGTTTATTGGGAGATCCAAGCGAGACTACAATCAGGAGTACGAAAAGAAAAGATAAGCATCATGAAGATTGTCTTGGCTCGTCGACAACCTTGGCATTCTCACTGCAGGATTTGGTCACATACAGGGACGAGAGGGTGTCTGGTACGCAGAGCAGAGCTAGTTCCGCGCACAGAAGTACCTTTGGCAGCTTTCTCAGTATCAATCATTACCTTGAAAGGCGATGAGATGTATACTATATCAAGCCGGCAGGATTGCGTGGTTGATTCGGGCCTTAGCGCGCCTGATGGGTGACTTAGAACGACGATGGTTGAATGAAATTGGATGGTAGCTATGATAAAGCGGCTCTTGTTTACGAACGTAAGGTGATCTCCTTTCAACTAAAGTATATATTCTCGTGAATACACTACGACCTCTGACTTGCTCGATATCCTTTTAGGGAAGGCACGCAAGTATGAGGCGAATGAAACAAGTCAACTCTAACGGAAGTACCGTGAGTCCCAGTCTGCCAGTCCGCCCGAGTCCCTTTTATCCGCCGTTCATGCTACCGCTACGGTACCCTCCTGTTTCATAGCGAGCCCGGGCTGCCTCCTTCGTCGTTGGAAAAACATCTCTATTCAACAGTAACCGTATTTCTCCATTACCGATACACTCGTGTTCCCAATTTCCCGGAACGCTAGATTTTCTTATTGTGAATCAGGTTGAGAAATGGAGAATCTCGAGAATGGAAAATCGAAGCTTGTCCGCCTGCGAACTCACCTCTTATCGTGCGAAGCAATATTGAACCCGAGCACTCATGACCAACTCCAAAAAGCATGATTTGTATGATGTGGTGCTATTGGACTCTAAATTGGTTATCAAAGTCATCTAAACATCCATCAAATAATTATTGAGTTTTCACCAAAGCAAATATTGCAATAGCAGACTTTATTCACCTTTTAACAAATCTAGCTGAAGCGAAGACAGAAGTAGTGGCAATTACGACAAAGACAATTTCTACACCAGAGTAACTAGCAAGACTCTCCATAATTGCCAATAATATGGGCACTAATCCCATGCTAAGATTTAGTAAGCTCGTCATGATTCCATAACCGATTACAAGCAGGCTCCCATTATCCACATCAATGTCAGCAAAAATCTCATTTTCCTCATCATTCCTTGGCTCATCATTCTGTTCAAAAACAATGTTGTCCTGCAACGGACTGCAGCTTTCCAGTAGCGGAATCTGTGATATCAGGACTGGGCCTGAGGCTGGGGTACTGAGTATACTACTGGCTACTGCAGGCCAGAAAGCAACTGCGAACGAAGCATATCCTAATCCAAGTAGAATAAGGGGAAGTAAAGGCCCACTGATACGAAAGAGAAAGAGCATATGTGCAACAAGAATGAGCCCATCTGCGCATAATATTGAAGTGGAATAGTTTTTGAACCGTGGATGCTCAAGGAGGAGCCCGAAAGGTAGGACAAGCACACCTGAGAGCGTATTAGGTATGCTACATGGTATTATATTAGTATGGCCTAAGAATTCGACAGGATGCAAATACCTCACTGCAAGTCCCGCAGCACCTTGATCACTTCCATAAAACTCTGACGCTAGAAATCGTTGCGCGGAGTTATTAAAAGAGAGGAGACATCCGTAAGTTGTGAGGCAAATAATAGCAAGTAGCCAAAAGTCACGTGAAAGGCGGTGCAGTGATTTCCTATAGTCAACAAATGCATTCGTTCTCTCGGACACTATGGTGTCGATATTCGTGATACATGCTGCACAGCATAATGAAAGCATAAGCGCTGGCACAGTTGAAAGCCAGGTTGCTGTTACTACTCCATGCGCTGCTGTTAGGCGAGGTATTATGATCGAAGTCGTTACGGAGCCAACGCTCGAGACACAAAGTAAAATTGCCAGTGCTAGCGAAAGTGTATTGCCACTATATAGGTTTAGGTTTATTAGAACATAGATATATGAGGATGGTCTCACTTACTGGAACCAACGTGTTACAATTTCGTGCGCAATGACGCCGGGTATCTCGCTGCCGACCCCTATCATAATTCGACCAAACACCAACAATGAACGATACTCTCCTTGAACGGCAGCAGCAAATATAGTCTGTCCCACTACTAACACCCCAAAGCACAATAACCATATTTTCTTTTCGCCATAGCGCTGTACTGCAAAGCCGGATAGAAATGGAAGGAAGAAGTTTGGCACCGCATATGCTGTGTAAAGTGCTGATACCAAATAGCCATATTGATTATCTGTCAGACGTAAATAAACTTGCAATGGAGTCGATAGTGAGGCTGGAATATCATAAACTACGGTGCATCAGTAAATCGTGGACAAATGTATGTTGGGGTCATAAGATACTAAAATTTACTCCACACATCATGCCACCAGCAGCAAAGAGGATAGCCCATCGTCTAGCCACACTTGAGTCGAATACATCCCTTGACATCCTTCGGTACCACGGAAAAACCTAAATTTTCGAAAGATTGTAGAGTGGGTAAAGAAGTGTGCATAGTAGTGAGAAGAAATGTAAACCGACATGTAGGACACTGGCGACGCGCTTTCTAGACTCAAAGCTGAGCTGAGGTTACACAACTCATGGCAAGACAGCTCGCATGGCACGACAGGCGCCTTGTTTTAGTGTTTAGTTACCAACCAATAGATAAGCTCCACCAAAATGCACATCATCCCGCGAGAAGCCTTGATGTTAGACAGAAAGATATACGGATGAATGTCCACCTCCCCTCACTAAATCGATATACTATCTGCTTTGATAGTTAGAATCGCTTCAGAAGTCCGATGTGGAAGATTGAAAGCAATGAACATGGCCAGGCGATGCTTGAGAAATGGCAAAAACACTGAACCGTGCCCTATATTGGCAAGTTATGCTATCCTGGCTACGGTCTGTGCATAGAAGACAAAACTTGCCAGACCGGGTTTCAACATGCGGATGAACAAGAGGAGATTTGCAATGAGCGACAACATGATTTAAGTGGAGAGAAATACACACTTATCACCTTAAGATAAGACAAATTGGATCACGTCTGGTCTCTTGTGTTCCAATATCTTCTACTAATAAATTGTAGGAACTTACTACTTTGCTAATATTCTTCTCCACTTTTCTAGACCGTTCCAGCTCGGTGCTGTGGACTATATATTTTCGCATGTTAAGCCAGATTGATGAATCAATGCCTTCAATGAGCTATATTTAAGGACTAATGGAGACGTTGCGGAGATGTAGCTAACATTGGCAGTTGAATGAAATGATATGCTAAAAGTCCATGGTTACTGGATCTTTGTTGTGGACAAGGATGCCATAGTATTAATCAGCAAAGAAGAGCTCACTTATTGAAATTGATAGCCCCGACCAAAGCTCTTATCAATTGAGTATCGAAATAGTAGTGGAGGGTCAAACCTACGCCTTACATGGTCGTGTTACTTTCTATCGTGTATATATAGTTAGACAGATCCCCATTAATTAGATAAAATCAATCAACATATTATCAAAGCTATTATTACTTTTAACATTGAGCCTGGGAAGATTCGTGTGAATGATGAATGTTGTCGCAAAGCAAGGTTCGAGGTGGTGGATGCGCGCGAAATCCCTCATAGCGCTAAATCCTTCGACTTTAGTTATCCCCATGGCCAATTTGTTCGGAATATACCAAGATGGAGCAGATAACACAGGACTTCTAATTACGTGTCTAAGTTATTAAAGGTGAAAAGATGCTTTTTGATAGACCTCGCTAATGCGAAATGTACGAGACTTAACTCCGTCCATCTGGAAGAGATCAACAGGGGAACAGTTGGAATTCCACATGGCAAGGCAATTGTGGCCGAGCAGGTTAAAAGGCTCTTCAAGTTGCGAACAAAAACTAAGTTGGTATTGAAAATGGTTAGCTTCTCGAGAATTGGTAATCGATCTCAAGGGAGGAATTTTCCAGGATTTGTTTTGCAAGCTTCTGATTACGAGCTTGAAGAAATAGAGCTGTTTCTGGATAGCTGTGGATTGTTGTTGCAAGAAAGAGCAGAGCAAGCAGCTTTTTTGATCCAGCCTTGGACCTTAACGAAGATTTAAAAATGATAGCTGCTCGCGACTTTGCTTTTCTCCTAAAATAAGGCCTTTTCCGATAAAGATGCTACAATGAACGTAACTGGCATGCCTTTCTATGTCAACTCATGTGCTAAGCACCGATGCTGAACAGATTCGTTAGTAGCTATGAGGGTTGGGACATTGTTGATAAACGACAACCCCTATCGTTTGGCCTAGGATGTGCAATCTGTGGGTGACGATCCTCTAACAAGAAGCAGATTAGAGTATGTCAATACACCAGGACCTTCCTCTCCATGATTGCAGAAGGATCTTATAGCCTAAGGGGTTTCAGTTGTTCTCGCTTTTTGTTCTACACCAATATCAAGTCTAGGTGCGTAAAAATATCCTGAATTCGATGGATGGTGCCTTATGTCCAAACTTTTGTGTGCCTAATGTAATTAGGTGCGATGGTATTTGCAGATGCAACTCGCAGGCTCGACATCAATTCAAGTGATCTTGGTTAAACCGAAATTCAACCTGATATTCGGCTTAAGCATGGCGAATGACTTTTCTATGCTGTGGCTAGTAGTGCAAATAATTGCACAACTCTGTTTAGAGACAGTTCCAATCAACCGCCAACAACTTGTCAGAGCCGGCCAACGGGAATGAATCGAATTATGGCAGACATAACTGGCATGCAGACCACGGATTAAACGGGATTCAAATTCATTGGACAAAATCCAACACTGGACGACGCTTGATGAGACGTAATTGGGACGCATTTAGTTACTGCCCGAATATATGGGTATTGCCGCTATGGTCGATCTCATATGTACAGAAGAGATGAACGTCTTTTGTCTCTATCCGAAGCTACTAGTAATATTGTTTCCCCTGGGCTATCAACACCACCAGGTAGAGCTTATATATAGCGTCATATAATACAGGAACGCCCATAAATTATAACTGCGTACCGAAAATGAGCAAACCTCCGGTGCACAACAGTATATTCCACAAAAGTGTCCAATATATTCTTAGGTTACCAACGTTTCTTGTTATTAGATTATTCACAAGTCCGAATACCGAGAGCGGATGACAATCTTACGCATCTCGAGATATTGCAGCAGATAAATTAAGATCATTTATTTTGTGCGATATAGAGATAGAAGATTAAGACAATCATGTGGCTACACGAATTGTTTACTTGTTCGAAAGATTGTGAAGTTAGATTAGTAGAATTTGAATTGTTTAATCGAATAATTTCAAACTCATAATTCTAGTCAAAGCCATTCTGGAAAGATTAGGACCAATATCTTTCCTGATAATCAAAGATAAACGAGATCTTTGGCAGACTTAGTTCTCCGCTGACCCTAATGCCACTCTTCTGCTCTTCGACTCCAAATCCAAGAAGGGTGCTTCCCCCAGGCTACAAACTCTATCTCCTGCCCTCTGCTCATCATAATCATATGTTGCACAATGCCAATTGCTTCTGTTATCCCAAATAGCTAGATCATTCTTCTGCCAGCGATATCGGACCTGTGCATCATGGTTCTGCGTCACTAGATTAATCAGATACCCGAGAATCATGTCCGACTCATCTCGTGTCACACCGTTTATCCTTTTTGTGAAGCCTTTATTGACAAAGACAGATTTCCAGCCTGTTACTGGGTTGGTGCGGATTACTGGGTGGACTGCTTCGAGGGAGGAGCCATAGTTAAGAGGAGAGCCGCGGATGCCTGAACGAAGGGGATTACCCAGTCGGGACGCTTCATCGAGGAAAAATTTGGCGTCATGGGTTGCGGTTAGTGATTCTAGGAATGATTGCATAGGCGGGGAAAGGCGGTCATAAATTTCGTAGCCAGACGCCCAGAGCTGAAGAACACGTCAGGATCATAACTCGAGAAAAAAGTTACTGGGGTTTGATGCATTTCATGGGCAACTAACAGTATCACCACCCGTAGCGGGTAGGGTATGGATCTTCAACATAGCATAGTCCGAAGGGACTGGTTCAAAGGTGATATCAGTGTGCCAGCCGGCGCTGGCGAAACGTGAGACGTCACTTAATTGATGGGTTAGTCCACCACCTTTCTTTTGCTTCTCACTGCTGATCACGCTGATTTGGTCTCCCAGCTCGCTCCCAGCTTCTGTAAGCGGGTGAACATGGAGACCGGAAGACTCGGGCTGATAACAGTTAGAGAATTAGTGAGTATGTAATGTATGCAAGGAGTATTGGAACATTCGATAATGAGTAAGTTCGCAAGTTGGAACACACTGGCATATATATAGAGAGGGTTTAAAAAAGAAGACTTACGCATCCTGCAGCTTGAGTGATCTTTTCACAAAGTGTTTTCATCTCCTGCGGGGTGACATCTTGGTCTCGTAGAAATACGACGCCTCGTTCGGAGACTGCGAGTAGTCAGCACCCTGTCCAGTATCCCAGACAAGAGACAATGAAATATTATGGATGGACTAACCCGTGATGGCAAAGTCTTTGATAAGTTGCTCATCTGCCTTGAGAAGTTCTTTGACCTGTAGATCCAGAAATTGGCGGCCAATTATCGGGGTCAAGTCATGATGGGTGAACCTGTTGAGTGAGCCACTGTTGACCATCGGTTTGACACAACGAGTTTGAGCTTGTGCATTGCCACCGCGGATATTGATAGCTTTACCAGTGGGCTCAACTTCGATTCCAATGTTGTCATGGGATACAGAAGGCATTGTGTGAATAGACGTGTACTGAAAATAAAAATTATTGAACGGAAGTTTTCGCTTGCAATGATTTACAAAACAGAGTGTAAAATCAGTGGGTGCGAAGTAAACAAGTACTCTATATATGGTTTGGACTGAGCTGTCTCTTTCTTTTATGGAACGTGACAAGCTGTAGGCAGTTACTTCACAATTTCGGAATTATCAGAGGTCGGTCTTGCATCTTTAGTGGCGCCCTTTCCCACCTCCTTAACCGCGTGGACGAACGAAGTCAATTCAATATCGGAGTATTGGGCTCATGGAAACTTCATCGGAGCTGTAATATTGATATGATAGCTTCCTCGGAGCTTTAGATGTCGGAGCTTACGGCGGAAGCCCGCTCGGAATAATTCACGGGCCAAGATTTCGCTTAGCACCTTTGGATATCACTCTGTCCTTACACCACGCGGCACTGTCATCTTCTTTGGTAAAATCAGAACACATAAATTCTCGAAGTGTCATATAATAAACTTTTAAAAACAAGAAGGGTATTAAGGTAGCATTTCCACCATTGATGCGAGTATACTGAGTATGCCACCCGATTATGATGGGCCTTGTTTTGGACACCCCAAATACATTGCGCATCCGAAAGCTTGAGACAGCTTTCTCGGTAGGGGCAGATGCTAGAGGAAAGGGGCTGGGAGAATATCCACAGATAGTGCAGTAGGTTACCCAGCTCTAGGGAATTTGAGCTTTGGGCCATTTAGCATTTTGAAATACATCCTCTGGGTTCTGAGCCACCTGGATAAATGATTAGTTCATCAAATGTATGAATTTCCACATACCCCTGCACTAACTCATAGTACTTACACAGAGGAGTTGACGTAGACATAATCACGAGTTGTATATACAAAACATGTATGCGGTATATGAGGTTTTATGTACCGTAGAGTTATAGGGGTTAGTTAGTTTATGGGGATCTTGGGGGGTCCAAAAGAGGGGGTGCCAAGGACGGGCTCCGGCTGGCTGGGGAATCTGGGGAATCCTTTTCCCACACGGTCAAGTAGCTTAGACCCCTAAATCACGTAACTAAGCTGAGCAACTAACCCGATGGACTAACCGATAGACTCCGGGGTTACTCACTCCATACATCTCATTTAATTAAAAGTCAAAAATATTGCCGAGCATTGGGTGTAACTGCTTTATAAGAAGAGTTGTCGCTCGCCAATTGGCAATTGTCCTCTATCCTATTTACCGGGATCGCATCAGCAGGGCTCGCTCTCCCAAGTCAACGTCTGTCCGGTGAAGATCCTGATACTCATCCTTCATATACAATTCATTCGATCTAGTCACTGCAGCCTTCTAATAACTCGTTCGCTTTACCATTACTCCAGTTGATAGATTGCAAGTATGGCTATCAATAAGAACGACGACAACAACTACTCGTTGGCACACTCCTTGCCCGAAGCCGAAGATTATGTCTCAGGTTTAGGTATCCGCAAAACCTCAACGAGCGGCCCTACCGCATCTCAAGTTTCGGTGATTGGCAAATCTGCCGCCGTAGGAAGAGAGAATATCGCCTCTGCCCTCCCACCCCACGAGTCGTATGAAGGAAGACACCGCTGGGATCCATCTGCAACCTGGACCGCAAAGGAAGAAGCTTCGGTGTTACGAAAAACGGATTTATATTTGCTATCATGGCTCTGTCTTATGGTAAGTGTTCGATCGGAGGACAAATGATACATAACAGGTCGTTTCACTATGCTATGTGATTTTAGAGCGATGCTAATACTGCCATCTCAAGTTCTTCGGCCTGCAGCTCGACCGCGGAAATCTCTCCAATGCCCTGGCTGATAATCTACTCGATGATTTAAATCTTAGCAGTGACGATTATAATAATGTAACATTCTGATCCCCCACCCTCTTGTTTTTTTTTTTTCAAACCGCTGATAGTCATACCTAGGGAACAACTATTCAATTGATGGCATTCATGATTGCTGAGTTTCCGGTCCAGTTTCTCACCAAGCGTTACGGGTTTCGGAAAATCCTGCCGATACTTATGATGTCGTGGTCAACAGTTTGTATGTATACATTTCACTCTTTACTATCGGTAGCAGGATTAACATATTGTAGCATGGGCTCAAGCTTGGATACACAACAGAACTTCCTTTTACATTACCCGTGCTCTCATTGGAGCCTGCGAGGGAGGCTTTATTCCTGGCGCCATCTTGTTTGCTACCTACTTCTACAAATCTCGTGAGCTATCCATTCGGTTAGCGGCCTTCTGGTCAACCCTTAATGTAAGAAGCACTATTGGAGTTCATGTTCTAGAATCGCAAAGCTGACCACCCACGTCAAGATTGCACGAGTCATTTCCGCCCTTCTTGCCGCTGGGATTCTCGAAATGCGCGGTATAAATGGCAAGCCTGGGTGGTTTTGGCTATTTCTGCTAGAAGGTATTGTAACATTCGCCATAGGAGCGATCGTAAGTTCAGTCATATTTCCACCTTTATCCAATTATCACTGAAATGATACAGAGCTTCTTTTATCTTCCATTGTCCCCTACGTCCACTACAAGTGTTCTATGTCGTAAACCATGGTATACGGAACGCGAGGAAATTATCATGACTAACGTAAGTTACCCGCCATTCCCAGTTTAATTCTATTACCAATAGGTCCGACTAACACTTTTCAGCGAATCCTGCGTGATGATCCCGCGAAAGGTATTACTGCACTGAAAGAACCAGCAACCCTTCAGGATATCAAAAACGCATGGGGTGACAAATCAATGTGGGGTCTTTACTTCGTCGGACTTGTAGCATATATTCCAGCGACACCAGTCCAGGCTTATTTAACTCTCACAATCCGACGTTTAGGCTTCACGACTCTTGCAGCAAACATGCTCACAGTTCCTTCGGCTTTCCTGCAGATCTTCACCATGCTTGGTCTGGCATACAGCAGCGAGTATTTTCAGGAACGGACATTTCATTGCATCTTCGGCGAGTTCTGGATCCTCCCTCTCCTCACTGCTGCAATAACACTTCCTAACGGTGGCAATGAGTGGGGTCGCTACTCTCTCATCACTCTGATCTCGGGTTATCCCTATTTTCATCCTATTGTCTCCTCCTGGATTTCCGAAAACACTTTTGATGTTAAGAAGCGCGCCATAACCGCTGCGACATACAACGTTATTGTACAAGTTGGGTCACTGATCGGTTCTCAAATCTATCGCAAGTATGATGGCCCGTACTACAAAATGGGAAACAAGGTCCTAGTCTCGATATGTGCTTTAGCTATCGTTATATTTTTCGTCCAGAGGCAGTACCTCATCAGATTGAATAAACATAAGGAGACGGCCTGGGAAACTATGAGCACAGAAGAGAAAGATCTTTATCAGAATGATATCGCAGCACGTGAGAAAGACGGAAACAAGCGCTTGGATTTCCGATTTCAATACTGAAATGGCAAATATACAATCGATCCCAAAGTGTGGAGTGACTGACAGATTATTGTGAAATATGGCTATCCCATGTTTGTGGTATGAGAGTGCTATAGTGACTCATGACCATAATTAAATATTGATAGTAAAGCTTGCAATACAATTTAAATCAAACATTGAAAGTATGCGCATAGTCCATTTGAGCTCTTACCTTAATATGTATCTGCCATTAATTGTAAATTGGACTTTTGCAATACAAAATTCACAAGTCTTTTTAATGATTCTCAATCAAACTTCGGTTTTCGGGTAGCGTTCCCCGCAATACAGTCCCCGCATTACTAGGACTAGTGTCGTCCTTAGGTAGTCTACAATTCTTAAGGTTTTTCCACTCTCCTTAATGCTCTTCAACCTCTTCTCAATCTTGACCTCAAAGTCCATAATATTCGACATGTCGAATTCTTCCTCTCCCACTTCGAACTTCACCAAACGAGCCTGCGACGCCTGCAAAGTGCGTAAAGTGCGCTGTTCCAATAACCTTACCCCACCATGCACTGGCTGCCTTGCAATTGGCATCCCTTGCACTTTCAATAAGCACCAGGGTACTCGCGGCCCGCGGAGGCTCAAGCTAAAGACTATACAACAGATTGCAGAATGCCAAAGTCAGAGATACGACGACCAGGCAGCGCGGCTGGTGAAGGAAACGGAGATGGAACACAATGTGCAGGGGCGACGAACTTCATCAACATCTGCATCTGCCACAACGAGAACTTCAGCAGCGCACCCCACATCAGGCCCATTAACATCCGCCATCGCTCGACCAGAAACATCACTTCCTCCCCTCGTTGCGTCACCGCCGGTGTTAATATCACGTTCTGAGATGTCAGTCTCCCTCTCCCCAATTTGATTGGAATGTAGAGAGACGGACAGACACAGACAGGGAAGACAAGAGAGAGGAAAACTGACAATCCCTGGACCCATAGTGCACTCACTCCAGTCGCGACACTGGTCCTCCACCTCTGCGTTTACCGCCTCCGAATGTTTCCTGTATGGCCTATAATCGCAGTTGAGGATTTGATGACTGCGCTGCACAAGGATGGCGAAGACATGGATGCATATGCGCTTGCCAACGCGGTAGCGGCGGCGACGATTGCTCAATTGAGGCTAAACCCACTGAAGAACAGTGCAGAGGTTGTGACGGCAGAGAGCATGGAGAGCGAGGTGCAAAGAGTGAGAGCAATGGGACACAGGGAGGTATGCTTGACTCAGGGTCCTACAAGCTGTCACAAGTGCTGACAGGATATAGTTAAATCTTAGCCAACTAAGAATTGCCTATTTCTTGCATGTTTATCACGAGAATATAGACCCGGGTGGCATGAACTCACTTTTGCACCTGAGGGAAAGTGTTACCATGGCCCAGATGATGGGTCTTGGCAAGGAGTCCTCATATAATTGCCTCTCTCTAGATGAACAACAATTTCGAAAGCGAGTTCTGTGGTTGTTATTTGTTACTGAAAGGTCATTATTAAAAGGTTTTATATATAGCACTTAATACTAACCCGTAATAGGGCTATCGCAATACTACATGGCCTTCCAGTTGTGTTGAACTCTAATATCTCCTTCCCAACTATGGAATATGACGAAGATGTCTCTCTTCTCCCGGCCTTTTGGAAACTGGTAAACCTATACTGGATAATAGACAAGTCTGAGGCATTCGATCTCATTCAGAACTCTATGGCAGGGTCTTCAACTTCTCAACCAATTAATCAAAATGATTTACTGCTTTTGCAGAAGAAGGTGCATGAAATTCCAATCGACTCTAGCGCCATCAATGATGTTCAAGCTGCCGACATTTGTGTCACTCGTGCTTGGATATCTACTGTTCTTTGGAGGATAACTATAATAGACAGACCTGTTCCTCGGTTAGATCATCCGTTCACATCTTTAGCATACCCAACGCAAATCGCAAAAGATTTGTTAGACGTCATTTTAAATCTGCCCACCACAGCTATTGAAGCACACGGTTCTTCAATGGTATGTCTTTCACC
>Ga0247810_10000354_pt1 | contig 57961 bp, 68 predicted proteins | sample UWRJL119311C1_FD_179918 | JGI IMG/M metagenome (GOLD analysis project Ga0247810, IMG submission 179918) | Plant litter microbial communities from Arlington Agricultural Research Station in Wisconsin, United States - UWRJ-L119-311C-1 | ecosystem: Environmental > Terrestrial > Plant litter >...
TGGGTGGTGGTGGTGGTGGTGAAGGTGGTGGGGGACTGCACAGGAAGGATTTATCAGCGCTCTTTGCTGCCCAGGCCGTTGGGGTGATCGGCACTAAAAGTCTCGTAGCTCCAGACAAAAGTCTAAAGGCACTTGGGAAAAGGGAATTTGGTCATGGTCGAAATAGCATCAATGACCGGGCTCTCCCACGGCGTACATGCATCAGATATATATCCTGCGGTGCTCGTCAACACCCCTAGATGCCCGTTGGCTTTTTCTATTTTCAGGGACTCGCGCGAGAGAGCACCAGCGACCTATTCGTTGACTATTTTTGACAGACCAGATGATGATCGTAGTGATTCGAGTGATTCGCCTCGGGCGATGCGCCTAACCCTGTACTGTATGTAGCCGGAACCTTAGCAGAGTCTGGGTTTGGTCTGGGTTCAGTCTGGGTTCACGTCTGGGTATCCGGTACTGCACACTACACTATACCATAACCAGACCAGACTATACCATACCATACCTTACCATACCATACAGCACGTACTGATCGCTTAAGTAGTGGGATTTAGGGGACCCTGCAGCAAGCGGGGAGGAGTTAACCAGGGTTTGCTAAACACCGTCCCATCCGCTGCCAGGCCTCGGACCCGAATACGTCGTGCTGCTCAACTTCACACTTTCTCTCTCCCTCCCTCTCTCTCTCTCTCCCTCCTAAAGGATAATTCCCATTTACCTTGCCTTCCTTCTTCCGTACCACATTCGACACATCTGACGTCAATCGATTACACTTCATGCATTCCCGTCTTGCTCTGTAAAGCTTGATTGTTGGCCCCAGAAGCTGTGGCAGTGAGGAGCAGGACGAAATATGGACCCGCAACAGCAGAATGGGAATGGGGGGTTTCTAGGGAGCATGCAACCACCGCCAATGATGAACCCCCCACCACAGATCTTTGGCGCATATGATCACGATGGACTACCCATGGGAGCGAATATGGTGGGCATGGACGGGGGAAACTACTTTGGAGAGGGAATGACCACCATGGATGAGAGTAGTGAGGCGAAACGGAGGAGAATTGCTAGGGTATGTTGCTTTCGACATTCCGGAAGTGAAAGAGTGGGAGAGCAGGCAGATTGATTGGGAGAGGGGGGACGAGAGAAAGAGCAATGTGGCGTGAAGGAAAACGAATGGTAGCTAACAAGTGCAGGCTTGTGATATGTGTAGGAAGAAGAAGATCAAATGTGATGGAAAAATGCCCGCCTGTACGCATTGTTTAAACTACAAGACAGAGTGCATCTTCACACAGGTGGAGAAGAAAAGGAATCCACCGAAAGGGTATGTTGACATATCTTGGGCTTTGGATTGGCAACTAACGAGAGTATCAGGGCAAAATATATCGAGGGCTTGGAAAATAGGCTGGGGAGAATGGAAAGTCTGCTAAGACTATCGGGTATGAACGCAATCTTGCCTCTCTTGAGTCAATGGGGTTTGGACCAATGCTGATGTGATGCAGGCCTTCTGAACGAAGATGATAATGGGAGAACGGATCTCGGAACCCTGGAGAGGAGGCTGGCCGAGAAGAATCTGTCCAGGAGGACATCTGCAGTTCCCGGATCGGGGCCGGCGTCCCCTGAAAATTCACAAGCGCCATCGCATGGCACTTCAAACGTAGGAGGAAATGATGCAACACCCCGTAGCCAACTCGCTTCTCCAGAACCTCAACCTACGCCACAATCTCAACCACGCAAACCGAGCGGGGAGAAACGGCAAAGTACGGCTGAGCCCGAGCAGACTCCGGAGGAGGTCGAAGCTTTGTCTGATATGATGTGTTCGCTGGTTACGAACAATTGTGGTGAGACACGGTATATTGGTACGTTTTCCAAATTCTACTGGTAGGTAATTTGGTACTGATATCTGTAGGATCATCTTCTGGGTTCTCTATCTTCTCACCGAAAGGCATACAATGGGTCAACCAGAAGACCGGAGACTCCTCATTTCAACAGATGATATCAGCTTCATCAGTAGATGACAACAAATGGATGTACTGGAAGCCAGAGGTGTTTACAGACATATTTCAGCGACGGATATTCAGACAACTTCCACCCAAAAACGAAGCGGTCTCTCTACTCAAGGACTTCTTTGAGAACTTCAATTGCATGTTCCCCTTATTCCATCAACCGACTTTTATGCATTTGGTTGATCGACAATATTCTCGAGATCCCTATGAGGGTTCGGGATGGTGGGCCAGTCTCAATGTTGCCCTGGCTATATCGCATAGACTCCGGGTAATGAGTAACCTGGTACCCGCCGAAGAGGATGAAAAAGCATGGGGCTACCTCAAAAATGCCCTAGCGGTATTTACAGAACTGACTTTACGGAATACTGACCTACTGAGTGTACAAGCTCTTCTCGGGATGGGGCTGTTCTTACAAGGTACACCAAATCCTCAGCCGAGTTTCTTCCTCGTCGCAGCCGCCATTCGAGCTTCACATAGCATTGGGCTTCACAAACGAGGGTCTGGTTTCAATTTGAATCCCGTCGAAATCGAACAGAGAAAACGAGTATTCTGGATCGGCTATATGCTCGATAAGGATGTCTGTTTACGATCAGGACGACCGCCAGTACAAGATGATGATGACATGAATGTTGAGCTACCTTCCGCAGATCCTGATGACAACATTGGTAACATCCCTTTGGCCGACGGAAAAGGGAAGGTAAACTTATTCCGACTTATGTGTGAATTTGCGACCATTGAGAGCAAAGTATACAAGCAACTTTACTCCACCAAGGCATCAAAACAGTCTGATGGCGAATTACTCAATACCATTGGTGAATTAGATACTATATTGGAAGAATGGAAAGACAATATTCCGTTGGACTTCCGCCCCGAACATGAGATCAAAGCTTCGCACACACCACTTATCCTACACGTTGTCGTTCTCCATTTCGCCTATTATAATTGTCTCACTACTATACATCGAATGTCGGTTCATCATGGATACTGGACAAGCCGTTTGTCGAATTTTGCTATCCAAGGATTGAATGCGAAGCCTTTGAATCCTAGGGTTTTCTCTTCAGCTGCATTGTGTGTATCTGCAGCTCGAGCCTCAATCCACTTGATCAAATACGTTCCACAAGGAGATTTTTCTTGTGTTTGGTTAGTTGACAAGTATTTACCGTGCTAGTCACAACGCTAACCAACCTAGGCTTATCCTCTACTACCCGGTTTCTGCCCTTGTAACATTATTTGGAAACATTCTGCAGAATCCACAAGACCCTCGCGCTCGCTCAGATGTACGGCTGATGAACCTGGTGGTTGGATTCTTATCGATGCTAAACGCAGACGAAGAGAATGGTGGGGTTCGAAGAATGTTGGGAGTTTGTTCGGAGTTTGAAAGAATCGCCAAAGTTGTACTCGATAAAGCTGAAAAGGACACATCTTCAAGGCGGAAACGCAAAGTCCCCGAAGACAAATCCAAAACTGCAGCATCAAACCAACCTGGAGGTCCTCAGACGCCTATGATGAACAATGGCCATGGGATCCTTCCCAATGGCTTCTCACCGGCTATGCATAATCCACCCTTCCGCCAGCAACAGCAGCAACCAAACGATTATAGTCCCGCCTCCAATAACTCCCCACAAACAAACTGGCAACCAGACCTTGGCAATGGTAACGAATATATGTCTCCTAACGGTATGACTCCTTTTTCAGACATGCAAGGTTATCCTAGTAGCAATGGGATAGGTAGTCCCATGGGGATGGGCACTTTTCAACAACCGTTTGTGCCGCAAGATCTCTTCCAAATGCCAATGTCTTTAGATTGGGATTGGGCAGGTATGACAGGCGGTCAATACCCAAGTTTTGAGAATGGTGTGGTCGGAGATATGGGATTACAAAATGTTGATAACGGACATTTGCAGAACCAAGGAGGGATGATGTGATCTCCTTCGCAACTCACTCTCTCGGTTGTTTCGTGGTAATATATGGGTATTTTCTTCGTACAATATATCTTGATGAATTGCTGGTAGTTTCTAGTTTCTTAAGCGCATTGGAGTGGGTTAGAACTGGCTTCGGAGGCAAAACCGGCGTACAATTATGGGTTATGAATCATTGCTTCTTGACTGCTTTTGGGAGGTTGTATTAATTTATGATTAAAAATATCTAGCTGATAGCTTTGAAGAATTGTAATATTTAGCGTTCATAGTTCCTCTCTCTCACCTCAGTACATAATTTAAGAACCATGAAATCAGCTGCTATTAGACCAATTACAGGACTGTTTCATATAGTGTCAGATCAGTTGGGTTGAGTCTGTATTTGTTAGCAATCAAAACGTCGGGTCGGATTTACGTTAATCCCGACAGATCCAGATCGACAGGGATTTGATTTAGCTTTTGGTGACGGATAGTCATGACCACCACGAGTCTGTGTTGCCTCCAGAAAACCTTCCCAACCAATTTATTCCCACCAAACCCCCAATGATATGGTAGACGGAACATCACGATAATACTGCGACTTGTCGTCTTCCCCACCCCACATTTGGTTCTACCACATCGCAGTGCTCGCGGCTTTTGTGCTCGCACAAGCTCTAGCTTAAGCATGAGTGCGATTTTGCGGCAGTCAAGCGTAGTCGCACGACTCTCGAGATCCTCTCTGCAATCCGCGGCTCGCTCGAGCCTTCGCGCGTCGAATCATGCACCATTAAATCTATCCTCGAGCCTTGCTATACGGCAGGCCAGGTCGTTTGCGAGCAAGCCGAGCGCACCGAAGAAGGATGGAAAGAAGAAAGATGAGCCGGTGAAGGCGAACGGAAAGGCCACGGCACCACCCTCGAAATCAGCGCCTGGCACCGAAAACCTCTACACCGACAATGGTGCTCTATCGCCGGGAGCAGAAAAGGCCGAGGCCAGTGAAGCACCGTTAGAAGATGGCATGACGAAAATAAGTCCGGAAGAGGAGAAGAAGATAGAGGAGCTTTTAGAGACATTGAAGAAGGGATTACCGGCTAGCCAAGTAGCGGTTATTGAACGTGCTTTCGAAAGTATCAAGAAGGAAGGCGTGCCGAAGGAATTAATGGAGTTAATAGAGTCTGTGAGAGGACAGCCGATGACGCTTTCAACGGCGGCGAAACTTACACGGTTGACATCTCAGATGGCAAGGAAACAGGCGGAGCGGGAAATGGGAAAGAGTTCCACCTCCTTCAACGCGAATGAGCCAAAGGGTGCTGCTGGAGAAACACCTCCTCCTCCACCTGGTGGCAATAAGAAGGATTCAGGGAAGCAGGATGGGTTTAAGCCAGGAGATATCAAGATAGATACGAGCACCTTCTTGATCTCTGCGTTTGTCTCCTATCTGCTATACCGGGTCGTCATTCCAGGCGAGAGCGGACGGGACATCTCATACCAGGAGTTCCGGAATACGTTCTTTGATAAGGGATTAGTGGAGAAGTTGGTGGTCAACCAAGGTGGTCGGGTTCGCGTTGATCTACATCGCGAAGCTACTCAGGCCATGTATCCTGATTCTCCCGCCGCGAATCCATCATTCCACTACTACTTCTCAATTGGCTCTGTGGAGGCTTTCGAGCGAAGACTGGATGAGGCACAGAATGAGTTGGGTATCCCTAGCTCAGAGCGTATACCTGTCAGCTATGCGACCGAGAGCAACACTGCTATGTCTCTATTGATGAGCTTTGGCCCAACGTTACTGTTCGTCGGAGTGCTATTCTACTTCTCAAAGCGTAGTGCTGGTGGCGGTGGAAATAGTGGGATATTCAGCATGGGTAAGAGTCGCGCGAAGCAGTTCAACCACGAGACAGCTGTCAAGGTCAAATTCAAGGATGTCGCTGGAATGGATGAAGCTAAGGCTGAGATCATGGAATTCGTCTCGTTCTTAAAGACACCAGAGCAATTCCAGAGACTGGGTGCGAAGATTCCTCGAGGAGCTATTCTGTCTGGCCCTCCAGGTACCGGAAAAACTCTTCTTGCTAAGGCTACAGCTGGAGAATCTGGGGTGCCGTTCTTCAGCGTCAGTGGATCAGAGTTCGTGGAAATGTTCGTAGGTGTTGGAGCTTCCAGAGTAAGAGACTTGTTCGCTATGGCAAGAAAGACTACGCCTTGTATCATTTTCATCGATGAGATCGACGCCATAGGAAAAGCCCGTGGAAAGTCCGGCATGTCTGGTGGCAACGACGAGAGAGAAGCTACACTAAACCAGATCTTGACTGAGATGGATGGTTTCAATACTCAAGAACAGGTCATTGTCCTTGCTGGTACTAACAGACCTGATATTCTCGACCAAGCTTTGATGCGTCCAGGTCGATTTGATAGACATATTGCTATCGATAGACCAACTATGGAAGGTAGAAAGCAGATTTTCGGAGTTCATGTTGGCAATATCGTTACGAAAGAGGACGTTGATTACTTAACTGGACGTTTGGCTGCCTTGACACCAGGTTTCTCTGGTGCTGATATTGCTAACTGTGTCAACGAAGCTGCTTTGATAGGTAAGTCTAGGCTTTCACGTTACTACGGACACATTGCTAACATTCGATAGCTGCACGAACTCGAGCTGCATCTGTAGAGATGACCCACTTCGAGTCGGCCATCGAACGTGTCATCGGTGGTCTTGAGAAGAAGTCACTTGTCCTCAACCCAGAGGAGCGACGAACAGTTGCCTACCACGAGGCAGGCCACGCCATATGTGGTTGGTATTTCAAATACGCAGACCCTCTCCTTAAAGTTTCTATCATTCCCCGAGGCCAAGGAGCTCTTGGTTACGCACAATATCTCCCAGCTGGTGACACCTATCTCATGAACGTCAACCAACTCATGGACCGTATGGCTATGACGCTTGGCGGTCGTGTCTCGGAGGAGCTTCACTTTGAGAGTGTAACCTCAGGTGGCTCTGATGATTTCAACAAAGTCACCAGAATGGCGACAGCCATGGTCACCAAATGGGGCATGAGCAAAAAGCTCGGTCCTCTTCACTTTACCGATGATCAACAACAGCAATTCACCAAACCTTTCGCAGAATCCACAGCACAAACAATCGACTCTGAAGTCCGACGTATCATAGATGAAGCATACAAACAATGCAAAGATTTGCTCACTGAGAAGAAGGCTGAGATCGGTATCGTGGCCGAGGAACTACTTGCGAAGGAGGTAATTGGCAGAGAAGATATGGTGCGACTGTTAGGCAAAAGACCGTTCGAAGATAACAAGGACTTTGATAAGTATTTTGCAGGAAACAACTTTGGAAAGGGAGAGAAGAGTGCGCCACCACCTCCTCCGACCGAGATATCAAATGATGATCCACCTGAGGCTCCGGCACCTGCTTTCAGAAGATTATGAGTGGATTCATACTCCAGCAGACCTGAAGATTTGAGGAGTCGGAGTACGAAGAAGTGAACATGGGGAACTGTACAGGCATTGTTGGCGTATCATGCTGGTGATAAATCTGGCGATTATGTTTTTGTAAAATTTGTTCAGATCAAGAAAATCTCACTTCACTCCACATTTCCTTCTGTATTCTACTATGAGCCACCGTGCTCTTAGACATGTCGTGTAGGGACTATTGTATTGTAGCTAGTGGTAGGTGGAGAAATCAAAAGGCTAGACTTTGGAAACCTTCGCTTCGCATTTCGCTTGCTTACTTTTATGGTTGCTCCGTGTAGAGATGTGATTCCACATAAATCTATTTAGACGTGAAGCACCATGTTACACGTAACTTAGTATTCCCAACTTCTCATACTCGGAATCAAATAAGAACCCTCTAAGATTCCATGAAATGATCTTGAGTCTGCTGAAACTACAACATTTGCTCTTTCTTCTCCATCTCTCTACTTCCCACAAGACAAGTGCTATCGATCTCTCCTTCCTATCCACGCTCCTGCCCTGCGTCGCAGTCTCTCCCTACTTCAAACCCCACAAACCTACCATGCATATCATCTTCCTATAAGCCTTTTCTTTCCCCGGCAATCACCTTCATTCAAAAACACTCCAAACCCCTCGCTCATCGACTTCCCATCATCATCATCATCATCATCATCCGCACTATTTGCCATGGAAATGCCCTACCTCGACGACCTCTCCGCCGATACATGCGATCACCACCGGGAACTATTCCCCGCTCCTGAGCCGCTGCAAAGCGTCCTTCCGGGCGCGATGGTCAAGGTCGATATGCACGACGAGGGCCATCGCACTATCGAGGTTGGTGTTTTTGTGGAGGGGCTTTGCGTGGGGGATTTAAGGGGGAGGTTTGGCGAGACGGCGAGGCAGTTGGGATGTGCTGTTGGGGCGGGGTTGGGGGTTTGTGTAAGTTTGGTTGTTTTCTTTTGGTAGGGGAGAAGTAGGCGGTTTGAGGCTTGGAGAGGGGAAGGGGGAAAGGGGAAGGGGTTAGAGTAGGATGGGCTAATGAGGAGGTGGGAATAGGAATGTAAGAATGTTGGCGCGAGGTGGGAGGATATGAGCCAAACTGCGGTATGTTACTCGGTATCTATGTTGATAGGTTGTTATCTGTGGCTACAGTTATGGAGTAAGCTGATGTTTGGTAATATAGGGAGCAGGAGGAAATATCCTCTTCGTCGAAGCTATCAACGTCGCAGAAGCCCATCGTAGGAAAGGAATAGGAAGGCTTCTTGCAGAAACGATGTCTGTACGGGCGGCGATGGTAGGTGTCAAGCATGTCATTTTGTTGCCGATGGATCTTGAGGCTCGAAGCGGAGAGTGAGTAGTAGCGAGATGTTACTGGAAGCTCGTTGGGCCAGATTCGAAAAGCATTGCTAATTGAAGTCTTTACAGTATGGGTCTTTTTCACACCGCGAAGACTTTTTGGAAGGCGATGGGATATAGACAGATAGGGGATTCGACTTGGTATGAACTCCCGATTAGAGCGTGCCATCCGTCAATTGGTGATAGATATTGATTATCTATTGCCATATCGGGGTTGGAAAGGTTAGATATATTTCTGGTTACTCTTGCCTTCTGGCTGAGACACAGAGGATGGATTTCTGTCGTAGTAAGAAAGCTATAGGATTGCATGCAGTATGAATGTTACACAGAACATTAAGCGAGAAGAAAAGGGGCTGCGGAACTAATGCAGCTCGAACAACTTTCAATGCATACACAATAGAGACGAATGAAGTGATACAAATCTTGGCTAGGGCTTTGCTTCATTTGAAACTGCTATATACAAGAAAGATGGTTTTACCATAATATATGATATCTTTTCACCTGACAACAATATGTCGTGAAACATACAATTAATTCCTCACGAATATATCGTAAAGAAACAGTAATGCGGAATTTGATTTGCAAAGACAATCTGTGTTATGAAGTGCAATAAACTTTACAAAACTAGATATTGAAGCTCTATAAAAACCAAAGAATAATGAAGACTAAATTAGCAAGCCCATCACTTGATGTAACTGGGAGAAGAGAGATTAGCTAGTTAAAAAGCCTCTACAGTTCTTCAAACAATCATTTTAGCCAGTCACTAAGCTCTCCTGTTGCTATATTTAGTGGTTATTATTAAAATAATTTAGGGACAATTAAGCCTTTATTTTATACTGCCGATTTTGAGTTCGCGTTCGCCAAGCCAAAATCGCGATACTTTAAAAAAGTCCAGAGCTGACATCACCACACTATACACCTCAATGAACGTTTCTCACAAACTCCTTACCGTTCATAGGTCACGATTGGCCTCTGCGACATCATATGCTAGCTGTATTAAGTTGCAGAGGGCATATCTCCTCGGGAGCCAAACGCCAGCCCTGAATGTGCGCCTCTGTTCGAACCAGTGTGCAGCTGCACTGGAACAACTAAATCGACCTTCCACCACCCATCGTATCAGCCGACCCAGGAGATTCCGGCAATTCTCTACTACTAGAAGCTGCTGCAGCTCAATTGACCAGCACAATGAAACCGTCAAGAAGATCTCGACCACTATCCGCGGGTTCCACAAGCGCAAAGAACCATTCCGCATCTTCCACGGCTCAACGAACAGCACGCGGCAATCGATCTTGAAGAAGAATTTGGTGGATACAAGCAGCTTGTCACATGTTCTGAAGGTCGATGTGGAAAGGAAAACATGTCTGGTTGAGCCGAATGTGCCCATGGACAGATTGGTGGAGGCTACGCTGAAATATGGCTTGGTCCCACCCGTGGTCATGGAGTTTCCCGGGATAACAGTTGGAGGCGGCTATTCGGGGACATCTGGAGAGAGCAGTTCTTTCAAGCACGGGTTCTTTGACAGGACTATAAACTATGTGGAAATGGTGCTTGCCAATGGCGAGGTTGTCAAGATATCGCCTACCGAGAAGGCAGATTTGTTCAATGGCGCTGCTGGGGCGGTTGGAAGCATGGGCGTAACAACCATGGTGGAGCTGCAGCTTCATGAAGCTAAGCAATACGTTGAAACTACATATCATCCTGTTTCTAGCATGTCTGAAGCTACTACCAAACTCAAAGAATTCACCTCCCAATCTGATTTGGACTACGTAGATGGTATCATGTTTTCCAAGAACCAGGGAGCTATCATCACTGGCCGCATGACTGATGAATTGAAGACTGGTATCTCAACCCAAAACTTCAGCCATGCGAAGGATCCGTGGTTTTATTTGCATGTGCAAGACAAGATCACTGCAAATGCGGGGCCTACGACAGAAGCTGTTCCTCTAGCTGAATACTTGTTCAGATACGATAGAGGAGGGTTCTGGGTTGGTACATCAGCCTTCGATTACTTCAAGTTCCCGTTCAACAAACTCACCAGGTGGTGGCTGGATGATTTTCTTCATACGAGGATGCTATACACAGCTCTTCATGCAAGTGGACAATCTAAGAAATACGTTGTCCAAGACCTTGCTTTACCATATGACACAGCAGATGAGTTTGTCAACTATACCGACGAAGCCTTTGGAATCTACCCCTTATGGCTCTGCCCACTGAAGCAGAATCCCCTACCAAACATGCATCCTCAATCCAAAGAATACGAAGCCGACGGGAAAACACTCAAGCAGATGCTGAACATCGGGCTCTGGGGCTTTGGACCCCAAAACCACCCCGATTTTGTCAAAGCCAATCGGGATCTCGAGCACAAGCTTCGCGAACTGGGAGGTATGAAATGGCTGTATGCTCATACATATTATGACGAACATGAGTTCTGGCAAATGTTTGATCGAAAGTGGTATGACAACTTACGTGTAAAATATGGAGCGACGACACTGCCTAGCGTCTATGACAAAGTAAAGGTTGATGTTGAGGCCGAGAAGAGGGCGGAGGACGCCAATGCGACGTATTGGGGATCGTTGTTGAAGTCGTGGCCATTTGGTGGGTTCTATGGGATCAAGAAGGCAATTGCTAGCAAAACGTATATTGCAGCGAGGAAGGCTGCTTGGTAAGCTCTCCTATCACATCGCAACTAATTGAGACTAATTTTGCCTTCAGGAGGACATACGGAAAATCATCGTGAAAAATTCAACTTGCGAAGATCAAGCGCGATCTATTAACCCATTCTTCATGTCAAACTACATGAACACCCAAGATGATACAAATTAAAGACCACAGCGATACAGTATTCTAGACATGTTAAATAACATGGATTCACATCATGTTGCTCATATTCAAAGCGATTTGGAGTGTCTTGTTGTTTGGATACTTTTCTATCAAGCTTGTAAATAAGACGCTAGAGGTACGACAAGACTCTTGTTTGGTATGTAAGCTATTAGATCTATTAGGGCAGTTGGCGCAATAATACTGTAAATAATAAGCTACGTCATGCCAATTAGTTCATAAGTCGTCTGAAATATAGAAGGCATATTGTTAGGAGAATTGGATATAGAAACTAGAAAATAGAATCTTTTCCCCTCTACACAGGCATTCTAATTCCACGTCGAACTTCATCCAAAATTTCAGCTACAGCCATTTCGCTTTTCACCAACCCAACTCCTGTCCCTGCATACGCTGTTAGCCTCCCATGCTCGCCCCAGCCATCATCTCCTTTCTTTAGAGCTTCTTCATAAAGTCTTTTATTTTCTTCCATAGTCATTCCCTTAGCATGGTCCCAAAAGCTATGGTTTAGCACTCCTCTCGCATTGTAATCCTTTGGCCAACCAGCTGTTCCTCTAACGCTGTCATAAACTGTCGTTCGCATAGTATTATTTCCACCATCATTTGCTCTGATAACATCTTGTCGATATCCCTTGCTAATATTTGCTTCGGGGCTTGCCAGGAATCTAGTTCCCATACACACAGCATCGGCACCCAACACCAATGCAGCAGCCACGCCTCTTCCATCCATTATTCCACCAGCTGCAATCAAGCTAATGCTATCAAAGCCTTCAGATTTTAGTGCATCGGCACACTCTGGTAGTAATGTCATGAGCGAGCATGACTGAACAAGTCCATGTCCTCCAGCATCTGACCCCTGGATCACCAACACATCTGGGTGGCAAGTTTTGGCTACTTCGAGCGCGTTTACTACACTTCCAACTTGCACCCAGATTTTAGTTCTTCCATCACAAACTCCTCGGATACCATCGACCCAGCGAATTAGCTCATCATTGGATTTCGGAGCAAATAACCAGACAGCAGCTGGTTTGAGCGGTGCTTGCTTGAAGATATCGAGAGCGGCTTGCAAATCTGCTCCCCAACAGATGAATCCTACCCCAAATGGAAGAATGCCAGATGGGACTGATCCTAGCTCAAAAGAAAAAATTTCACTGGTCAGCCCTTCTGTGGCCGATTTTAGAAGAGCCGGAAGAGTTTCAACATCAGTTCCTACGCCGAGGAATCCAAGACCTTTATTTGAAGAGACAGAGAGAGCAAGAGGAGCTGTTGAGATCAGTCTCATGGGAGCGGAGACTATAAGGGGATATTCAGTCCAGGAATAATGATCCATCAGACTTCTCCATTTTGGCTTCTCTTGATTGCTATTCTGTTCTGATATTGAATTCATTATCATATCTGTTGCCGCCAAAACACAGGATGGAAGTTTATAAGCATGGGTAGGCCCTAACTACAAGATGTTACCGGACTGTAGGGGTCAGATTTATTGAAAAGTTATTAGTAGGAGGAGGACTGTATTCACTTGATCGAACAGTAATTTCTGGTCAAACCTCACTTAACTTTACGAACTTCAGGTTGGATAGTGAAGCTCGGGTCTCGGGTCGGCAAAGATAGTCCGATCGGCAGCCCCGCGATGTCTTATTAGAGCTCCACAGGACGGATTTGTTTTAGCTTTCCCGCCGAGCCGCATCACCAAGGCTACGACGATTTGTAACTGATTTCCTAACGAGAGCCTTCTCTGCTTTAGAATTGCAGGAAATATCTGGAAATCTAGCAACCACAACCACCAGCATCTTGCACCTTCCTCATCTAATTACAACAGCTACTTTCTTAAATATAGAAGTTTCTATAACTGTAAGTATGCTCAGATTTCACTCGTGCACAAAATGCCTATGGCCAAATTTATCGGCGAAGACGGGGCGGGCAATCCCCAGAGTACTGCTCTGAAGGAAATTGAAATGCAAATACCTGGTGCATGGGCTAAATTACAGAGAACAGAAAGATCACAACACAGCTCCGTCGAAATGAACGCGCCAGATAGGTATATCTTGATCCGCCGTGTCTTTCTTATAGATTGCTGATAGACACCAGATTCGAGCTCTTTTTGCTCGGAGAGGGAGAGAAAAAGATCACCGAGGAGATTGATACGCGTACGCTTCTATCTGGCTGCCCGCTACTACCTCCTAACATTTAGCAGGAACCCCCAATACATCGATTTTCACCTTCAATAAAGAAGACCACACCCTTGCGAACATGCTCCGAGAGCGCCTTGTCAAAAACCCTGCTGTCGAATTCTGTGGCTACAAAGGTTAGCTTGCATTTCACACCTAATACAGACCAGCTCGGCTGACTATGAATAGTTCCCCATCCTCTTTTCGCAGCCTTTGAACTCCGCCTTCAGACCAACGGCGAACAGTCCCCCAGGGAAATGCTAGTCGCGGCATGCAAATCTCTCGTCCGTACTCTCGATAGCTTTAGTGCCGAATGGACCAAGGAATACGAGTTGCGCAAGCTTGTTGGTGGTGGAGATGAAAAGTGAGCAGGGTTAGAATGTGTGTCGGAGCTGGAGTCTCGGAGGTTATTGCATATGGGGCGTTGAAGGTATCACAAACATGAAAGATTTATACTTGTTGCTGGCTTGTTACGGTAGCATTGATAGGAGTTACTTCAAAATCGCTTTCGGAGATACAAAACTCATGTTTGGAATAGAAATCGAAATTTGACCACCTAAAGTCCACACGCATATGTGAGACAAGAGTGCCATTCGCACATTTTCTTCAATCAGTGAGCGATGCAATACCGTCGCCTTCATTCGAAAACCATAGTGTTCTTAGTAGTTCCCTCTTCTATTCTTCGGAGATAACGTAAAGACAGTCTTGAACATGCAACTTACGAATTCGAGCACCTACCAAATTGGCCCCGTATCCGCTGGATATCATGCTCCGCCATGAGCTAGAGGTATCAATTTTGGTTGCTATGGCTTGCATCTGCCAATACTCATCTTTGTGATATAATCAATGGGCGCGCTGTCAACGGGTATACAAGGACGAAATAAATAACAGAACACTCGTCAGCCAGTGCATATTGGTATCCCGAATTCGCAAGACGTAAAAACGGAGAGTTATGCGTATAAGAACTGTGCTTGGCTTTCTGTCACGTTCTCCAGATGTGTGAGATCCGATAGCATGTGCATGCAGGCCAGAATGGAACATTAGTTTGAAGTGATCTAAGATTACAACAAGCAACAAGTAGAGTTACACATTAGTTTAGTGCAAAGCTGGATGAGTTTTATAGGATTTCATTTTAGTCCTATGTCACTTTAATCATCCCGAATCACCTATGCTGCTTAAAAGGCTCTGTAATCATTCCATTCCACCTGGTCCTTCTCCGCCGGGTATCAACTACAATATCATCAGTGGCTTTTCTCAAAACTACAAATCTTACATTACATACCATGCAGATATTGTTGCCATTTAGTAAGATCTTTGAAAGCTTGGTGTGGTTTCCAGAATAATCGCTATGAATTCATCAGTACACTCGTCGGCTAGTAAGCTCGTACAAAGCCTTACAATTCCGTGACATCCTCAAGAACCATGTCTAGCAGCAGATTAGCAAGGCCCCGGCGTGAGGTTAGAAGTGAAATACTTACTGACATAGTCGTCAAAGCCGAGAAGGGTACCGCTAAATTCTGGATTGGTGTTAGGGGATATCTGATAACAGAGGCGATTCATAATTACCCTTGTCGCCTTTCATGACAACCCAGATCTTGGAGCCAACACATTTGTCGATCAACTCTGAAGTAATAATCATAAGCAAGCGTCTTATATCGAGGTATTCTGGATGAATATACCTAATGGAAGTAGTTGGGATGCCATAATAAGATGTCTATATTATGGAGAAACTAAGATTGATCGCGGTATTGGCTATGGTGAAAGTCAGTTCGGACTCTTCAAGTGGTTTACACAGGCTCAGTCTCCGAGCAATTCGTGACCTCCTTGCTCTCTCCTTTGAAATGCCTTGTGATATTCAAAGTCCCAAATTCAATTGCTGGAGATTGGCGGCACGTGAGCTAAAGAGACGAAGGTCCTAACATACATCAAGAATTGGCTGCGTATTTGCAGAGGCTCAGTGGCCTTTGAATTGGTATATTTGTTGATAGAAGAACCTTGTTCTCGAGTTTGCAGTGATAATTCCGACCCGCCTGTTGATTCCCGTGATGTGGTGAAGTTCTAGATTGAGGCCCCACTTAAATATACCATGACTTCGCGTCACACTGATTGGATCACATCGGCGCGTCTCCCAACCTCACAAATTCACGCCAGCCTGTTCACCGACCCAGCAGCTGCTCGCGTCATGCTCCGGAGGAATCATGGAGTATCCACGCTGCGCAGACTGCTTCGAAGACAAACTATCATTACGATGACTTCTTTTGGAGGTGCAACAACTCTTGCTGCAGATGCTATGAAATCAACTATCGCCTTTCTCAGAGGCGGAAGGGCTGCGTAAGGTTTATCTATTCAAGTGAAGATCTATCGCTAACCTATTTGTCTTGTTTACAGCTCATCGGCTCCTCATTCGTTTCAGCCCGCGACTTTACAGTATACATGGCGACCGTGGAATGGAATTGTGTTTAACCCGTCGAGTGTCAGCACTCCAAGATCCACGAGCACATTTGTGTCATTCGATGCTGATCAGGATGTATCTGCTGGTGCCGAAGGCCACAACACTACAATAGCAGAGCCAGCAACATCATCGCCAGATAAGCAATCGGGTCTTGGAGAGACATACGAAATCAAATATCCTGAATTGCCGGTAGAAAACTCACAGCAAGGAGAGGCTCAGCCAAAAGTAGAAACAGAACCAGAACCAGAAGACCCAGAGCAGAATGAATTGCCAATATCAACAACCAACTTCAAAATATCCGAGGAGATCTTCCGCGCTGCGAAGGAAGCTGACGCAGGGTCTTCCGACTCCTTCTGGTCTCATACTCTATACCGAGGACCAGATGGGCCCGAACATAAAGTTAAAGTTCATTACTGCAAATCGAAGCTTACGACCGAGCGTGTTTTGAATCAATATTTTATGGACGAGAAGATCCTCGGCTTTGACATCGAATGGAAGACTGAAGCAACTAAGAACTCTGGTTCTAAGAAAAACGTATCTTTGGTGCAACTAGCCAGCGAAAAACGCATCGCTCTTTTCCACATTTCTTTGTTTGCAGGTGATAAGCTTGAAGATCTTGTTGCACCATCATTGAAGAAAATTATGGAAGACCCCTCTATAACCAAGACTGGCGTAGCTATAAAAGCAGACTGCACACGCCTACGGAAGTATCTAGATATTCATGCCAGAGGACTACTCGAGCTCAGTCACCTCTACAAGCTCGTGAAATACTCTGCTTCAAAGGATTACAAACTCATCAATAAAATGCTCGTTTCACTTGCCCAACAAGTGAAAGAACTCTTGCATCTTCCCCTGTTCAAAGGTGAGGTGAGAGGTAGTGATTGGAGTCAGCCTCTAGTGATGGAACAGATTGTCTATGCAGCCTCAGATTCCTACGCTGGAATTCATCTCTTTGACGCACTTGAGCAGAAGCGTAAAAGGCTTGTCCCAATGCCGCCAATGCCATATCATGCTGAACTGAACAAGCCAATTCGCATCGCTGAGGGAGTCGAAATTGCTAGTGATGAAGAAGGTGATGCTGAGGAACCAGAACCTCCAGCAGAAAGCAGAAAGCAACCGACAAAACTCTCACCTACATACCTTGCAAGGGCTTCAGAATCACTAGAAGTTGATCCGGATTTCGAGCCTACTATTGAACCAACATCTGTATCTTCAGCTGCTGGCACAGAATCTAAATCTATGAAAGCAACAAAAGGTGCAAGATCATCAACCAAACCCGTGACAGCAACACCCGCACTGCCCAAGAACCCTTTGATTGTTGCTGCAGCGACACAAGCAGAATCATATCGCGATACACACCACCAAAACCGTGCCGCACCATCTTCCCTTCGGTGCTATTTCCTCTGGCATCATAATCCTACGCTTTCTATCTCTGATATCGCCGCTCTACTACGCGAAGTTCCTCTACAACAAATGACAGTGGCGAACTACATTGCTGATGCAGTTAAGTTTGAGAGATTGCCCATTGAGAAAGAGAGGATGAGAGAGGTCTTAGGAATGATGCCGAGTGATGTTATCTGGAGGAGATACAAAGCTGTGGCGAAGGAGTGTGAATTTGAGAAAGGAGCTGACGATGCTTAATTTCCTAACGAAATGATGACTCCAATTAAAGGCAGGTCGCTGGCGTTCGGGGCCAGAGATGCATAAGAGCATTAGGATAAAGTAAATGCTCCACACAACTATTTAAAATATACAAATATAACGAAGAATGACACTACATACCCTCTAAATTATTGTACTTCCAGCCTTCTAATCCTGGTATCGCTACTGATTTGAAGTGAGTTGTTTTAAAATCAGTCATATATTCTGCCATATTTAATGGCTGCCCAACATCAATACTGATCTACAAGTACTGATAGCCCAAACTCATGGTTCAAACTGCATCAAAGCTTACATAGTCTAACAAATAGTGACTCTTAGTTTCCAATAACATAACCAATCATTAAAACCTCAAGTTATGTCTAATATGAGCGATTCCAGACTGATGGATTTTTCATTATGCAGCAAGTGATATATTTTAAAATCAAAAAGAAGCTTGGACTAGAGGTAAGGATAGTGGCTTAAAAATTAGGTTTGGGTATGGGTGTTTGATTCAGATACTACGCTAGTTGAAAGGAATAAAAACTGGCAAATGTAGATTTGGCCAAGTGACTTAATTGATGACAATATTTCGAGAGTTTCAGAATAATACTACGGGCGGATATACTTTCACTAGAGAAAGTGTCACGTAAAGTGCTTAACAAATGTCTGTAGCACATCTCAAGTGGAAAACATGTGTTGTTGCTCTTGCATTATATTCACAATATTAACGAACGTGATATGTCCATAACCACCCCTTTTCTTCCTTCCCCCTATATACTTTTCATTCAGAAATCCAACAAGGAACCAACGCAGTGTATACAAATTATGGAACCTAAAAGAACCCAGATCTCCTCAGCAAATCAATGGCATTTAGCAAAGAAAAATTTCAGTATGCCTTGACATACAGTATTCAGTGCATGCCAAGAAGTGCCTTGGCACCAGGCTCGCTCACGACATAAATGACCTCATGAGAATCAGTGAAGCCATTGAAACGAGTAGCAGAGCACTTGGTGTAGGCACCCATTTCATCAAAAAAGAGCCAGTCGCCAACATCCAAGACCTGATCGAAGCGAATACTCTTTGAAATCTGATCAATACCATCACAGGTTGGACCCCAAACTGAGTACTCAATTCCACTGCATGAGTCCCTTGCTGCATCGCTACCGTAGTAAGAATGTTCACCGGCACGGAGCACTTGTGCGATAGGGTTTTGGTGATCGAACATGATGCTGGAGAAGTTGCCATATAAACCATCGTTTAGATAAAGCATATAACTCTTCTCACCAGTACGTGGCTCCTCAATAGTGCGACGGGCAATAACATGCGATGCCAGGGTAAATGCGGATGCGACATAGTAACGGCCTGGTTCTCCAATTACATTAATATTGCTGGGCATAAACTCGTCCAAAGCATCACGGAGAACTGCTGCCATGACCTCGAAAGTGTCACTGCTGAACCCACCGCCGACGTCAAGGGTTTGCATATGGAAGCCATAGGAGTGAGCTTGGTCAAAGACGGTGCGCGCATCCTTGACAGCATCCCAGAACGCATTTGGGTCGGAGGCGCCAGATCCAACGTGGAAGCTGACGCCAACGACATTCAAGTCAAGTTCCTTGGCGAGGGAAAGAAGGTCTTCTGTTGTATCCATGGCAGCTCCAAACTTGAGACTCAAGCGGCACAAGCTTAGAGAGTCGTCGGTAGAGATACGAAGGAACAGCTCGGCACCAGGAAAGAATTTCTTGATCTTATGAAGTTCATCGGCATTATCAAAAGTCATTTGCTTGACGCCTTTGGCAGCGGCGTAACGAACATAAGAGTTAGTCTTGCAGGGCTGGGCGTAGATGATTCGATTGGCATCAATGTCCATATCGAGGACTTGTTCAATTTCAGTCTTTGAAGCACAGTCGAAGCCGGTTCCAAGCTCCGCCAAAAGGCGGAGGACCTGAGGGTCAGGGTTGCATTTGACGGCTACAGTGAGATTAGCACCTCTTCAAAGGATGAAGAGTGAGTGGGTACCTACCATAGAATGGCTTAACTCGGGGAAGATTCTTTTTCCACCGCATGTGTTGTCGGTAGACCTCACCGAGATCAGCTACGAAGAATGTATCTTCGTCACCGGCCTCGCAAGTGTCATGATCGATACTTTCGACCCTCTCCTTCAGAGCAGCCCCGATAAGTTGCTTGGGCAGATTCCCGCCATTGTTTTCAATGTAAGAGATCTTTGAATGTTCAAAGTAATTCTCAACTGAGATGATGCTTTGTGGTGATTCAATGGTGGAAATCGCAGAAGGTGACATATCCTCGAAATTAAGTCGAGGTTGTCTGTTTAGGTTTTTGGGCTTCAATAAAAATTAGCGACTTATCAAAGCAGGAGTATTGAAGACCACAGGGCTACGGCGAGACTCACTATATGCTCTGGAAGGGGTGTTAAGGGGGTCGGTAACGATCAGATCCTGCACTGATCTCGCGAGGTCGCGGCGACTCTTCCTCGGTCAGAGGAAGAACCTCTAAACTCGTCCTATGCGGCAGCTGAGGGATTTCAGACGGAACTGGGGTGTGCAGGGGCAAATCGAACAGCGAGCGTTCAATGTGCTTAGAGTGTAGCAAAAGGAGGCGGGCGGGTGTTGAGAATGTGTCGGTTGGGGCGTCCAGAGAAATCTTGATCAGAAACTAGGAGTCCGGCCGTGGAAGCCGTGGTGTAGAGATCGCCTTTGATATGACCAAAGGCAGTCGAGGAGGGATTTTATCTTCACGTAGAGGAAGAGTCTGCCGAGAAAGAGTTAGCATATGCCTTTGAAGAGATATATAGTATGAGGGCTTTATTTGATTGGGATGGTGGTGGAACGGCGAAGAGTCAAAAGTCCTTGCTCCGCCGCGTAGGATGTTTGACAGGAGCTTCTCGACACTTACCAGTAAGTAAGCTGTGTATATCCGAGCAGCTGAGGGGGCGAGGATTCACAAAGACAAGGTGCCTTTGAGATTTATCTGCCAGGAGGTAGATGGAAATGTTGATTCTCAAGATTGAGAAGAGAGTTGGGATGGTTGTTGTTCCAGTTGTCGGTGACGGTCTAGTTTTGAAAAATGGATTGTGAGCCCCGCTAAATCGGATTAGCCGTCTTCATCCCGAACCCTGGCTCGTCTGCTATGCACAAAAATCACTCACTGTTGTGACACTTCGTAATCAAATTACTTGAAATAATATCAACTAGTCATAAATATGTACGCTCAGGTAATTGTGCCTACAGTACTTGGGCCATCAACATACAGGTATCGCCATAGAGAAATCCGCTATTGATCTTGCTGTCGTGACGTAGGCAATATTGTTGCCCCTCGATCTTCAGGGGAAGCGAGAAGCCTTCCGAAAGTCAAAACCCAAGCAATATCCGGTTCAGCTGCGTTCAGCGTAAATCCAAAGAAAATGGACTAAGCAGATCGATTTTCTGTCTCCCCAATTGCTGAAGGAGAGCACGTAGTGCTTGTTAAGACAATCTATCAAAAATGACAGCCTTGCTCGGCAATCGTATAAGTGTCAGGGGAAAGAAGGTTGTTTTCTGATATAAGTTTGCCACCATTATTTATAGTCCTTATCACGACCTTCGCAACACCGTTCCTAGTGATCCTTTTCCCCCATGTATATATGGTTTCATTGAACGGTTTCCAATCTTTAATATGCGCACTCTTTATTTCTGCAAGATTTGATGCTCCGAGAGCCGCCGTGGATTCAATATTGGACACTGCTTCCTTTCATCCATGCGACTTTACCATGTTAGGTTTCTTATAATTGTAGTTTGGCAGGGAGTATTCTCAAGGAACAAATAATGTTGTATTTTGAATTTACAAAACTAACACTTTCCCGAACACGAATTAGAGATTGGAGTCGACATCCAGCGGAAGACCATGTCCTTCAGGCTTTGGTTTATGATTGGGATTATCATACCCAAAATACTCATAGTACTGGTCAGCAGCTGGAAGCTCATGGACGCCTGGTTTGTTTATCTCTGGCATTTTCATAATCTCCACATATTTTTTTTCATGTCAATCGTGTTCTTTCTACGGTAGTTAGTGAACTTGTCAAAGTTGATACACTGCTTATTAGTAGACATGTCTTCAAGTCAGTAGAAAATTCGAGTTTCAAAACACACCATTTTTGTAACCTCAGCTTACATGTCAGGAAAAGGATGCTATTTCATCATTTGACTACCTGGGGTGTAAGCAGAACAGCTCCTAGAGTGCATTCTAGTAGTAGTTGTTCAGATTTACATCTGAACCTGCATAGTTTAATCAGTGATCTTCATGATAAGGGGAAAAGTAAATCCAATCATAGCTAGCATAATGACATATGTTTAGAGTGCTCCTCGTAAGCATTGACCAGTATGAATGCCTTTGAAGATCCATATTATAACTATATAAAGGCTTGTCTTTTCCAAGCAGCTATCTCCATCTCAGAATTTTCTGCCACCGAATTGTCTCCTTCCATAACCAAGCAAACAGACCTAAACCTATCGAAATGCGGTTTTCTACTCTTGCATTAGGCTTCACAGCTCTTCTCTCTGCCTTTGTGACCGCTGCTCCTGTCGACAAGCGCGAAATCGCCAGGCGAATGCCCACTCCAGAGGAGTTTGCAGTTTTGTCGGCTGAGAAACGCGAGAAGGTCTACACTGCCTGGTACCGGGCTACCAACATCACCGGCTCTGTAAATGATGAGTAAACTGCCTAGTGTAAGTCTCTTCTGGCCTGTAAATTACACGTAGTGTAAACTTTTGTCCATGTGATCATGACTGACCACGGGTTTCAGTAGGCGGAAGAGAAAGCAGACAATTGCAGAGCTAATTTGCCTCGAATATGACTTTATCTGGCTGATATTCGTTAGCTTGGGTATTGTATTGCGGCGAGGAACATTTTAGCGCATTGCACTGTTTATGTCTAGCCGCAGTATATAGTTACATTCAATGTTATAATCGGGTCGATAGCTAGTATTTCTAGCCCATGTCTCGTATCAAAAAAAACCAATAAAATGCTATCACCACCTGCCAAGCACCTTCCTCATTAGTCCTTGGCATCAAGCACGTAGTTGATCCTCGTACAGACTTACCTCGTAGCAAGTTTATTTCGATAGCAGTTGACATGACATGAGATTTAATGAAAAGACGCTTCTATGAGACGATAAGAAAGTCTGCCTGCTTTGCAAATGCTTGGTTGTGCAGAAATTGGGGTTTAGAGAAGTTCCTTCTTGTTTACCTTCCCTCGCTTATGCCCCTTTTTACCAGTGGTACAAACTACACACCAGACAAATAAAGCTGAGCAGCCCCAAGCACGCACGCACAATACGTAAACCACATGCTTTCATAAACCGAGTAAACACTAATGTATATTCTAAATGCAACAAGTATCTATTTTCAGTGTGTGATCTGATTAGTTCCTGTTCTAGCAAGTAAATAATTGTAGACAAGCCGCCATGTTCAGCGGTCCTGAAGTAGAGACTTTCTCTTGAATCTCAGGCACTAAGTTTCCAGCTACTAAGTGTCAATTATTTATTCATTGTCCTAAAATAAAAATGAAGGTCTATTTAATCAATCTCGCGAGAAACCCTGACCCCGAGCCATTCCATTACGAAATTGAGAAGAGTAAGGTTGATAAAGCTATTAGGTTCTCTAAACAGGCGAGATTATCCTGTCAGGTTTCTCACATACGACAAAAACCCGAGTCAAATACTGGCATGCCTTCTTCATCAACCACTCAAAGCACCGTTTTCTGTGAATTGTCCAACCAAGCCTTATCAAACTCAATCCAACTATATATCTCTACCTTTCAAAACATTTCACGCTTACCGAGCACATGCCTGTACTATGCATAGTACGATTTGTCCTCCACCATTTAGCCCGCTTCTCCTAACTCTTGAAAAGCAGGTCTGTGAGATGGAGACACCATTAGTAACACAAGACTTTGTTACGGCCAAGGTTTCAAGATGATATTTGGGTTAATCTTGCGCTTAGCTTGTGATCATACAGTTCATTGAAATGGAACTGTAGACGTATTGTGTGTTCTGTTCCTAGCGCTTTTGTTGAAGATTGGGTAGGTAAATGAAAGCCTACCGTGGTATAAAGCTTTTGGAGAGGAAAGGGTAGGAATCGGACGCCATTGAAGCCATGGCGATCTTGATTTCGTACGTGGTATTCATGATGTGGAATCTACCCAGGCTTTCTATGATACAAAACGCCGGGAAATGCGGAGGGGAGTACTTTACAGTTATATATACAATATAGAGAAGTGGCTGTCTCAAGAGCCTTCCTCTGTTTCTTCGAATTTCGGAGAGGTAATTCCCATATCCTTGGACGTCCACGTTTCATCAACCCAAGGCTTTTTCTCACCCAGGAATACCATCCTTCCTTCCCCACGTTCTAATCCCTCGACGATATATTTTTGTGCAACCTCTTGAACTTGCTCCTTAGTTACGTCGAGCAATTGCTCCCGTCTAATTTGTTTCATTTTTTCATCGACCCCGGAAACGAATTTCGACATGCCCTCCTCACTAACCGACTGAGGAGCATCTACGTTCTGGAAGACGGACAACTTGGCTTCCTCGATATCCCGATCTGTCCACTCTTTTTCTGCAGCCCACTTCCCAGCATTTTGCATAATTGTCATAGTATTTTGCGGGTTGGGGTCGCGGTACGAATAGAATCCAAACATACCATCTAGCGCTCGTGAATAGGCTCCACCGCCATATGCACCTCCTTTTTCGCGAATTTCATGGTGTAGGTGTTTATGTGTAAGGAGCTGGGAGAGAATTTGTAGTGGTGCTCCAGATGGTGAGGTGTATGAAACGGTCGGAACCGCCAGCCCTCCGTAGTATACCTGATATGGGAGTGGGAAGAATGTTTTTGAGTCTTTCGAAAGAGAAGTGGGACTTTTACTACCAAAGCTCGCAGCTTCTGATCGTTGAGGTGCGGAGACGCTTTGTTGTAAGAATCGTGCAAGTGACTCTTCATTATTAGAGACACTCTCTGTACCACAAGTGAGGGCAGCTCGGAAGTTACCCCTCTTCCCATCGAGGAATGCGAGTTGTTGAATTGCCTTTAACTTCTCAATGATGTCACCCAGGCCATCAGCTTCTGGTCTTGAAGCAAGGGACGTGATGAGCTTTACTTGGGATAGGCCGCCGACCTGCTCCTTTAATCGAGCGTACTCTGTGAGACCAGACTCGGCATAACCTCTAGCGTATACATGACCAGAAGAAGCAATGGTGTTCACCGCACCGTCGGCGGCTCCCTGAAGTAGCTGTCTAATTTGCATCTGAGCCTGGGGGCCATCAAAGTCGGTCTCTAGAACAAGCCTTCTTATCAAGTCAAGCATTTCCGATACGTTGCGATCCAACGCAGTCCCAGAAAAGCTTAAACCCTCGTTAAATTGCTTGAAGTCACCTGGTGACGATGAGGCATGATATCCAACGTTAATGCCACCCGTCTTCAATTTGATGAGATCTTCGAGTTGCTCCATAGACATGTCTTTTGTCCCTAACCGCATGATAGAGTCCGTGAAGAGTGGTATAAGCGACCTTAACTCTTCTGGTAGATTCTCAAACTGATTGACAGCACGGAAGTAAGTCAAACCATTGGTTGGCGCCTCATGCCACTGGACCTTGACTTTCTCGTTGAGTGTTGACTCCCTTAATACAGTTGGTTCTTGTTGTCTCGGAATATCTTTCACATATACTGTCGGTAAGCAACTGAGATCTTGGGTGTTGGATTTGCCTTGCTCCTCGAGTAGTTCCAATTCTTGCTTTTCCAGCTGTACGCGAGCTTGGGCTTCACTACCGGATTTCTCTGTGACCTCTGCAATCTTTCGGGCGAGACGACTGGCCTCTTCCTGCACCAATTCCTCGCCAAATGTAGCTGAAGGGGTCATTGTGAACGTTAACGTATTGTCGTTAAGCAAATATTTCTCTAGTAAACCTTCAAGATATCCGCCTTTGGCTAGCTCTGATTGAAATGCTGTGATGGTATCGTTCCATGCCAGAGAGTCAAAGGGATCCACGCCAGCGAACCAAGATGGTTTAAGTCTATGCATAAGACCCATTCCAAACTTCGCTGTCTTGTGCTTCAAACTAAGCTCAAGCTGATGGAGATAACCATCAATCTTTAGTTTGTCAAAGCCAGTCTTGTGCGCTTCTTGAAAGGTTCGGTGGATCGCTTTCTTAACTTTGGGTACATCGGCTTCTTTGACGCCAGTAAGTCCAACCGAAAAGATACCAACTCTTCCACCGCCATCCATACCACTGTTAGGACTCCACTCAGTACCTAGACCAGCCTCAATAAGATTTTTGTACAACGGAGAGCCATAACCGTCCATCAGCAGGGCAGATATGAGACCGAGAGAAAAGCTCTCAACAATATCCCCGGCATCACCCATCAACCACGAAGTTGATGTCTTGTATTGCATATCTTTATCTACCATAGGGTCGATCGGGCCCGGTACTGTTACGTACTGAGGTCCACTTGACAGATCAATTGGCTTGCGTATTTCTAGGTCGCCTTTGATCCTCTCAAAAGCATCTAATTGAGCATTTACTTCGACCAAATGGTCTGTAAGAGGCATATCGCCGTATGTGAAGACCTTGGCATTACTGGGGTGGTAATGCTGAGCATGGAAATTTTTCAATTCTTCATAGGTGAGATCAGTCATCTTTTGAGGGTCACCTCCAGAATTTTTGATGGCTGGGAACATGTGGTCTCGATATCGAATGTAGTAAAGATATCCAGCATCTGACATCTGTCCCTTCATCTCATTATACACAACACCCTTGAAGACAAGTTTACTATCATGTTCCTTCTCTTCTGATGCATTAGCTTCTGCAGCTCGTGGGTTCTCAGGCCCAATTCGCCAGCCCTCTTGTGTAAAGTCGGTTGCTTTAAGAAGCGGATGTAGGGTGGCATCCAGATATACAGACATTAAATTTTTGAAGTCTTGCTTGTTGGTGGTGGCGAAAGGATACATGGTGTGGTCCGCTGCAGTGAAAGCATTCATGAAATTTGAGAGAGTTCGCGGAAGCATCTTGAAGAAAGGATCACGAATAGGATATCTATAACTACTCAGTATATTCCCTTAGAATGGGGAGAGATGAAGCTACTTTTCACTACCACATAAGGTCGTGTGCTCCAGGATATGGGGAACCCCTGTGTCATCTGGAGGGTTTGTCTTGAATCCAATGGAGAATACATTGTTCTTGTCTTCTCGCGCCACATGAAGATAGTCCGCGCCGGTCTTGTCATGTTGCAGATGCAAAGCTGTCAGCTCAAGCTCAGCAACATGTTTGGAACGTAGGAGAGTGAAGCCGTGAAGCTTTTCGCCTGGCTTTGGGTATTGGGCAAGCTCGGTGACTGCTTTGCGGATAGCCCCTTTAGACGTATTCCGTAGCATGCTGCCTCTTGAATAGTGGGAAAGTTTTGGAAGAGAGAAAGGATCACAGCTCCCGATGATGCGTATGTTGTGCAAGGCTGTAAAATATGTTAAACATGGATGCACGCCAAGCAATAAAGCTCTAGTGTGGTTTGTGCCTCGCTGCAATTTCAAGGACGCTATCCAATCAACATGCGACCGTATGCGCAATGGACTCTGTTCGCTCTTTTGACGACATGATTCATTAGCTGCAGTTGTGTTCTGTCAAAATCACAGAAGACATCGAGTCCCACGCAGTACTCCTATTTGTACCAACTTGAGGAGTTCTTGTTCTCAGGAATTTTGCATCAAGAAGCCGGCGAGCCACAATCATTCGAAACCCACATCTGACCCTAAGCCTAGGCTCGCTTCTGCTAAAACGACTTCAAGAGTTCGATAAAAGGGTCCTGGGAATACAAGGTGCAAAGACTACAACCACAGCTACCGAGAGCATTCACTTATGATTCGCAGCTGTGCTTGCGCCAGCGAGCTTTGAATCCCATTCCGTATCAGCTGAGACAAGGGCTAGGAGAGCAATATGTCGACAACAATCAATCCGACTCATTCATCTGTCCCAGGAAATGCCAGAACATCTGCAGCTACAAGCCATGCTCATCCGGAATACCCCCCGAATGGACATCACCACCATCACCATGACACAGGCGTGGGTGGAAAGAAGGGAAAGCAGAAGAAGGCATCAGATCCGAATGAGGATGCAAAGATGATCCAAGCCAAAATCGCACAATTGGAGCTCGATGCTGCAGAAGGAAAGGACCAGGAGGCTGAGATCGGTATGTTCTACCTACTTGCTTCTACTAGATGCGCAAAGTCTCTGGGTTTTTGGGGCCCGCCACCAAACGTAAAGCACCACAAATCGCATACATCTTCAATATACTACAGAACATTCCCATTGCATCAATCCTACACTACAATAGTACCGAATACTCTTGCTAATATGAAGTCCCATAGAGCGTGAAGTCAAAAAGGCCAACCGTGAATTGAATACCTCGATGTCTAAGATGGATGAGTTACAAAAAATCGAGACGCTGCAAAAGCGTGTGACTGAACATTTGGCGGATATGAAGCGTCTGGAGCGGGAGAATCTAAAGAACAAGAAGCGGGGGGATATGCTACAAAAGGAAAAAGACCATGGGCGTACAGAGTTGAGCAAATCGGTTCAGCTAAAGGAAAAGCTAGAGAAGCTTTGCAGAGAGCTTCAGAAAGAGAACAACAGACTGAAGGTAAAACTTGGCATAAGGAAGTGAGAGTAACAGTAGCATTGTTGACACTGTGACTAGGGGGAGAACAAGACCCTGCAAGATTCCGAAAAATCCAATCGTCTAGCCTGGGATGCGAAGTTCCAGCAAATGTTATGGCAGTTGCAAGATTACCAAGAAGACAAAGAAAATCCCCAGGCTCAGGTTGTCAATATAGAAGTGGATGAGCTGTAAGATCATTGCTCAGTCGCTTAAGTTTTTACTGACATAATGAACTAGTTTCAAACTAAGATTTAAATCTTTCATTGAGCAATATGAACTACGAGAGCTACACTTCCACTCACAAATGCGAACAAAGGAGGTAGAAGTGCAGTATCACATGGGGAAGTATGAGGAGAAGCGCAAATTAGCCGAAGCAGAAGCATCGCGGTCCAGAGCTCTCAATGCCCAGGTCTTGACCTTTTCAAAAACCGAGACCGAGTTACGGAATCAGTTGAACATCTATGTAGAGAAATTCAAACAGGTCGGTCAATTCTCTAATGTCTTCAGTTATAGTGGTCTAATTTCCATAGGTGGAGGATACTCTTAACAACAGTAACGATCTCTTCTTGACATTTCGCAAGGAAATGGAGGAGATGTCGAAGAAGACCAAGCGCCTGGAAAAGGAGAACATGACTCTAAACCGGAAGCACGATGCGACTAATCAAAATATTTTGAAAATGGCCGAAGAGCGTACCAAATATCAGCAAGAGGTCGACTCGGAAAAGAAGAAGAATGCGAAACTGACGAGTATCATAAATCAGATGCAGAAGCAGGGTCGAGGCGTAGCCGGCAACATGTCCTTACCAGAAGGCAGTATAGGAGAATATGCTGAAGGGGACGAAGGAACAGAGAGTGAGTATGAGGAAGGCGACGAGTATGAGGAAGGAGAGGAGGGCGAAGGAGAAAGTGAAGGAGAATACGACGAGGATACAGAAGACGAGTTACACGAGGCTCCAAAACCATTTGGCCCTGTTCCTCCGCCTCCACCCCCTCAAACTGTTGTTAATGGGGTAATTCCTGGCACCAACGGTGTTAAACACTAAATGTCCTAACCATGAGTATATCTAAACAGATCTATGAACGATATTGCTTTGGTCAAGACATTTCAAGTCTGTCTGTTATATCCCGAAGAGAAGCACTCAATATATTTGTACAAGAGCATCTCTCATTGTGCCATCACATCACTATACACAATTGCTATTTGATGCCATTTTTGAGAACACCTTACTAGATATAGAAGTGTCCTTTCCATCACTATGAAAACCTATGAAAGAATCTCCACCTAAAAATATGATGATCAGATGAATTTCATGCGATCTTTATAGTAATTGCTAGCGCGCTATGCTTTCTAATATTAAGGCTTGGCATCGTCCCCTTGCTCAATTTCTATAGTACCATTCTTTGTTACTATTATGTGAGATGATAAAGCATTTGAAACTTTTAGTTGAGCCTCTAACTTGAAAGATGTAGTGAGGTAAATCGGGGGTGGAAAATTGCTCAGCCTTGTGCTAGACTCCATCTCCACTAGAACTGATCCACCCCCAACCCCCCATCATCAGCTAAATGTCACCCATCTAAAATACCACCAAATCAGTCATTCATCATCATGAATTTCTTTGCACAAGGCAGCATGGGTTAACAGCGACTAGAATGCTAAACAAACTAATGCAATATATCTATCCTTCCTCCAGCCCAGTTTTTGATGAACTTAACCTTTCATATTCAAGATAATCATGGCGCCCCTCCTCGAAGACCCTCGTTTCCGTCAAACCTGGAACCAATTCTCCCAGAACGCCGAGTCAGCGACCGAGACGGCCGCAGCCGGGATTTGGACCTTTCAACATCGTTATATTACCCCATGCCTTGCATCTGTTGCATCTAGTTTCGAGCAATGTACTGGCCAGTGCATTCCCGATCGTGAAGAGCGCGCACGACGGCGCGACCGCGGGCACACCAGAGGGAGGGCAGAATCAAACTTCGATTTCTACGACGATTGGGATGAGGATATTAGTACGGAGAATAGGGGTTTATTGGGTGGGTGGGCAAATGATGAGTTGGATAGATTGCTTGCGGGCAGTGGGAGCCATAGCGGGCACTCAGAGGGGATTACAAAAGCCCCAAGGAGGAAGCGGGGGATGAGTTATGGAACGAGGGGAAGGAAAAAGACGCTGGATCCGGACCCAACTGTTATACCGAGTACGAGTGCTTTGGGATTTCTGGGAAGATTGCCGTTCAAACTTGGGGGAACATTACGATATAAACCCAGTGCTGCAGATCTACAAGATCATCCTGGAACTTTACATGCAGCGTATAGAGATGAAGAGGAAGGCGAGCCGTTGATGCCGGATGACCAAAGTGATAATGAGCGACAAAGGCACAAAGGTCATACTAGGAATCGGAGCGACACTGTCAGTTCGGGCGAAACAACAGATTCGTTCCGGTCTCGAGGCGATCTATTCCCGAGTGACGGAGAAGATGATGCGGTTCCACTGGATGATGAGTTTGCTATGGTTCTGGAAAGAAGAATAGCAGACGATCATAGTAGCGGAAAGACTCGAGCGAGCAGAGGAAAGCGGACGGTGAGAGGAAAAAGTATCTCTAGCAGGAATGTTTCGACGGGGACACAATCTACTAGGTCACGACCATCTCTTGAAGCCTATAGGACAAAATCCGGTACATCCGTATCATATACACCCGATGGTTCAACTCCAGATATGATTCAGACTCCTTCCCTCACAGATCTACAGCATGAGGAGGAAAGAGTGCGTATAGAAGAAGAGACTGAATTAGAACGGAAGCGGGAAGCAGCAGCACGATTGGCCAGAGAAAGAGGATTGAACGTTCAAACGTCAGCTGAAACAGAAGAGTCAATAATGGAGAATAAGATAGATCACACCGTCGTGGATGATCTTAAGCAACCTGTAGGACTTGTTGATCGCGCAGAAAATATTGAGGTTAGAACACAAAGAACAGGAGAAAGTTCTACGAATGACTTTGTGCCGGCTCGTCTGCCGCACTTTAGTTGATTATAGCTTTATTTTTATGGTATTTAAATGGGGCATAGACTTAGGGTAATCTTGTAGGTGCAAAGTTATGGAGGTTAAATATTGGTGTTACAAGCATGCGAAGAGCTCGTCTTGCTGGAGGATTCAAGGCGTTTGGGACATTAAATGTAGAGCAAATTTGATTTTGGCAATTCGAAGTTTGCATCTCCTTTGAGAAAGGGAAAAGTGGTTTTTTGCGCCTTTACCTCAACGCGTCTACAAGTTTATTGTGATTTATTAAATTCTCGGACATTCAGGTCAAAACATTGAATCGATGAAAGTCTACCTTATAGTTGCAAAATCACTATCCCAAAGCTCCTCGTTCTAAAAGTATGTTTTGCAAAATCACAAGACGGTAAAAGTTCGGCTAAACCCCCTCCACGTTAATACGATTACGCTAAGATAAGATACCGATCCCAAAATTTTCCCCATCTGCAAAAATGTATCGGTTGTGTAAAACCTCAAACAATTTACAAACCCCTTAAAAATGGGTACGAAACGCAAAGCGCCGAGTAAAGCTGTAGCTACAGATGCTGGCTCTGATTGGAATAAGAAAGGGGGAAAGTTGGGACCAATTAATAGCTATGAGGACGTCGCAGACTCGGAAGATGAGTTCCATATCAATAGGGACAAGATAATGTTGAATGAGGGACCGGACGCGAAGAGGAGGAGGAAGATCGAAGAAGAAGGTATGTTTGTTTTCGTGGAAGAGTAATAGCATGGCTTTAATTATGTTGTAGACGGGATTCATGACGCTTCTGACGAAGAAATCCTGGGACTGGATTCGGAGAGCGAGGAGGATGACGACAATGTACAGGATTCTGAAGAGGAAGAAGAACAAGAAGCTCAGGCTGAAGAATATGACGATGATGAAGAGGTTGGAGGCTATGAGAAGAAAGAGTATTATGGCGCAGATGCAATTGAGACAGAGGCGCAGGCAAAAGCTGCAGAGGAGGAGGCGAGGCGTTTACAACAGAAGAACCTCCAGAAGATGTCCGCTGCAGATTTCGGGTTCGATGAAGAAGAATGGCTGGATACAGACAAGAAAGACGATCTGGAAAAGGTGGATGTTGTTACAGAGGCTTTGGCTGTGCAACAGATTACTGCCGGTATGAGTGCAGAAGAAAGGATGGCCATTATGCAGATGAGATACCCTGAGTACGATTTATTGGCTGATGAGGTTGTGCGGCTGCAGCCCATATTTGCGGAACTCCAGAAACAATTGGAGGTCGAGAATTCACAGACGGTATCGAAGCCGGTGAACTCTAGGTCGACTACGGTTGTCAAATGTCGGGCATTAGGAGCATATCTTTCTTGTTTGGCAATGTACTTTGCGATCCTCGCATCCCCTATCAGGGATTCGGAGTCTTCACAACCATTGGATCCTGTTGAGCTTCGCGACCATCCTATAATTAACAGTATGTTTTTGTTGATGTTCTACAAGCCATGCTATAATCGATGCTAATTTTTGGAATAGGCATACACAAATGTCGAGCTCTATGGGAGAAGGCCGAGGTTCTTGAAGCGTCACTACCTATGGACAACATTTCAGAGATTGAGTCCGAAATAGAGCCAACCCCAGAACCGGAGCTTCTCAGTGTTCCTAAGAAGACCAAGAAACAGGAAGCACAAGAAGCTACAGTATCAAAAGCTGCTCTGCTCCGCCAAAAACGCATTGAGGAAGCAGAAATGGAGCTATCGGGTCTTTCTGGACTTATGCCCAAGTCCCGCAAATCCTCCAAGAAATCACAGGCGGTCGTATTTCGTGATGATGGTAACAACTCTGATTTTGGTGAAGAAGAGAACTTGTCAGCCAAGGCAGCTGCAGAGAAAGCTAAAAAGAGAAAGTCATTGCAATTCTACACCTCGCAGGTTGTACAAAAGGCAAACAAGAGAGCGGGTGCTGGAAGAGATGCGGGTGGAGATATGGATTTACCACATAAGGAACGGCTACGAGACAGACAAGAACGACTCAATCGTGAAGCTGAGGCACGGGGGAAGAAACTGGATAGCTATGGAAGAGGAGCTGATCTAGGCGGCGAAAGTGATGAAGACGACACAGCTGCAGCAACAGAAGTTCGAGAAGATGAGGACGAATATTACGATATGGTAGCCAAATTATCGAAGAAGAAGAAACAAGACAAATCAGACAAATCCGAAGCTATCAAGAAAGCTAAGGCCGAGAATGGATTGGTGAGAGTTGTGGAGGGAGAGGTAGACGAAGATGGCAAGAGAGCAATTGGGTACGTGATCGAGAAAAACAAGGGATTGGCGCCAAAGAGGAGTAAGGATGTCAGAAATCCAAGGGTAAAGAAGAGAAAGAAGTACGAAGAGAAGATGAAGAAATTGAGTAGTATGAAAGCGGTGTACAAGGGTGGTGAGGAGAGAGGCGGCTATGGTGGTGAGAAGACTGGTATCAAGACTGGTTTGGTTAAAAGTGTTAAGCTTTAGTAGTTTTAATACACAGGTTACCGGTCGTATATTTGCTTACTTTTGTACTGCTTACGCATTATGTGAGAATGCATAAAGTATGGTATAACATTCCTCAATGCTCAAGGAAATAAGCATAACTACAGTTGGAGGCTGTGACCGTAAGACTTTTTTACAACTCTTTGAGGTACTAAGTATAGGCCTAGTTAGCGTGGTAAACGAAACTTTAGGTAAGAACTACTCGTTTATTTATTTCCACAATAAATTGCCTATCGACTATTTATGTAGGTCTCGGCATTAGTCTAGAAAAGTGACCCAGTACGTACACATCGCCAGAAGAAGAAAGCGTATCTGTGATCAGTTCACTCAGCATCACGACCTCCATACACCTAGGAGGTAACATTCTACTCATCTTAGAAACCCTCCAATCCTGTCAAAACCTCTGCTAAATACATATCCGAATCCAGTCGTTACTACAACTAAAATCATAATGCTCCTACTTAAATCCTTATTTTTGTCACTCATCTTATCTCGCTCCAAAACCGCCGCTGACAGCAATAAAAGAAACACCACTTTACAACACCAAGATTTCTACCACACGCACCCGTTTCCTATTCTGGAAATTGGTCTCCAGTATATCCTAGGACAGATCGGAGAGAACTCTAGTAAGGCAGAAAATGATTCCTTTACTCGAGTTCCAGGAATCCAGGGATTACGACCGCGGCCAAGTTTACAGCCAAGTTTGCAGCCTATACCGATATCAACAAATTTACCCCTGAACCCAAAGGTTGGGCCACTCCAGTGTAGTTCTACCGTACCGTGTTTGGAGTAAGTGACTATGAGGCAGAACGACTTGAGGCTTGTCGTTCTAATCCGCACTTCTTACTAAAGTTGCTAATCTTTCTTTTTAAACAGCGGTAGCTGCTGCAATTCGGTGAGTAAGCTGAGGTTCCTATGAACGGCCGATATGGCGGCTGATAATAGACAGGAGGGTAAATGCGGTTTCACTCCTTACCATTGCGGGACCACAGCTACTACATTTTGTGTAAGAGATTGCGATTCTCACGCGATGTGTGGACACAACTCCCTAAACGGCGAACAAAAGTGTGCACTAAACCTGTGCTGCTCTTACTTTGGTTATTGTGGAGTATCGATTTACGTATCAAATAGTGGTTACTCAAAAGCTAACTCTAAAGTAGACCACCAATGTGCACTGCTCCAGTCAAGATGCCGCAGGACTTTTCACGCCTTGCCAAGAAGGTTACGGCAGGTGTGAGGTCGTCCGTCTTCCTAGATGTACAACAGGATCATCAACCTCAAAAGGAAGAAGAGTTGCCTACTACCAAGCCGCGTATCACATCTTATATCTTTCTCTTTGACAAACTGCTGACTGAATTAGAAATGTACGCTATCGAAATTGCAACGGAATCACCCCGTCCCAAGTAAATACAAAGCAACTCACTCATGTGAACTTTGCATTTGCAGTCGTCGATCCAGTTTCTTATCAAGTTATCCCCAGTGATCCAGATGACATAATTTTATATCCTGATTTTACTGCTCTGAAGTCGAGGACTCTTCAGACGTGGATTGCACTTGGAGGATTTGCGTACAATGACCCTGGTCCAACTCACACAACCTTCTCCGACATGGTGTCAACGGCTGCCAATCGTGCTGTTTTTATCAAATCTATTCTAAACTTCATGCGGAGATGGGGATTTCAAGGTGTTGAGTAAGTCATCAATCCAAGATAAGACCACTGTGGAGTCATCTTGTTTATTTATTTAAACGGGTAGAGCTCTATGTGGTCAAATGAAGAGTGTCGGTAGTAGCTCAAATTCTTGATAGGGCTTTAACTAACTGCATGTCTATACAGTCTTGATTGGGAGTTTCCTGGCCAATCTTCACGAGGTGGTCGAGCAACTGATGCAGCTAATCTCGTGTCTCTCGTCAAAGAGATGCGGTCAGCATTTGGAGACGAGTTTGGTTTGAGTAGTGTATTGTGAGATTTGTCTGAGAATGAATTTGAGCTGCTGTTGATAATCTTGATTTAGACCACCGGACTTCACATATCTCTCAGGTAGCGACCCTGTTGGTATGGCTCCTTACGTCAATTTCTTTAATTACATGTAAGAACCCCACATACACAAGCCATTTTCCATGACTTTCTATCTTTATAACAACTTACTCTAGGACTTATGATCTCCATGGGCCATGGGAGGCATCATACCTTGGCGCTAATGTGCGGGCACAAACTTCGATCATTGATATAGAGTCATCCACGTTACCTCTTTGGTATGATGGTGTTCCGCCATCGAAGATCAACCTCGGCATTGCTTACTATGGACGCGGATTTACTTTGTCTGACAAAAAGTGTCGCGATATCGGGTGCCCATATGTAGGGGGAAGTAAGCCAGGTCCATGTACTAGCTCAACCGGAGTTCTTAGTCTAAGAGAGATAACTCAACTTGTTAATGGCAATATTGCCACTCCAAGATTGCTTCCTAATCTTATGATCAAACAGATCTCCTGGGATGATCAGTGGGTAGGCTTCGATGATCAGGAAACCATAGGCATGAAAGAGAAGTGGGGAGATGAGCACTGTCTTGGAGGAACTGCAATTTGGAGTATCGACTTTGACACTGGCGCTGGAAGGTAGGATACTAGTTTCAATGCTAATATGGATGATACACAGTGCTAATGTCGTTTGTAGTGGGGATTTACCTCTAGTTATTAGTACCAATGGTATTTGCTCAGAAGGCAAAACTTGTCTGGGATCCAAATTTGGAAGCTGCTGCTCCAAACATGATTATTGCGGAAGCACCCAAGGACATTGCTCGGCAAGCTCCGGCTGTCAACTTTCTTACGGAACATGTACACCTGATACGGCAACTGGAATACGTACCAGTTTAGACGGAAAGTGCGGTAGTGGTTTAACCTGCGCTAGATCTGTGTTTGGTAAATGTTGCTCCTCGTCTGGATATTGTGGTTCCTCCCCACTCTACTGCTCACCCAGCCATGGCTGTCAAATTGACTATGGGGCCTGCTTAGAGGCTGGTGCAGGAGTTGTGAGCCAAAATGGTCAATGTGGAAACGGAATAACTTGTCAGAACTCTGGCTATGGAAACTGCTGCTCGGGTTATGGCTGGTGTGGCTCAACTAGTGCTCATTGTGACGGCTATAATGGCTGTCAGCCGCAGTTTGGCACTTGCCAATCTTGATAGAACTAAATCGAGAATGTGACTTGCGGTCTCAACCAGTGCTGTTAATCACTTAGCCAGAAGTATTAGTTGTAATACCTAGATCCTAGTATGAAAAGTATTTCCCATTTCAATTCTAGCTTCTGTAAATCGGGCTCTGTGACACACTTATATAAAAACTTTGTGCAACACCGGAGAAAGACTTTCAAGCATTGAATGTAACAAAGACGATTTTATCAGCCTTCGCGGACGAGTTCAGGCGTGGAGGAACGTGAAGCCCCTTGAAAATGCTTCAAACATAAAATATGAATGATGTGTTCGATGAATCAATTCGAAAAGTAGTAAAATCTATTCTTTCTTCCCAAAGGTAACATAATCAGAATATGTTCATGATCGAATCTGAATTAGATTCGCTTAATTCAGGGGTGATTGGTTCTGAGAAAGCCGCTTCAACAAGGATATTTTGGTCGGGTATCTGCTTCCGACCGGCCCGCAAAAGCCGAACTTCCATTTTATGATGAATATAATTTCGAGTACAACATAATAAAGTTCCTTAATTCACAAAGGAAATCCAAAATGGCTCGCAAGAACTTCCCCTCATCGAGAACGATTGTCTTTATTACTGGAGCTAACCAAGGAATTGGTTTAGAAATTGGAACAGCTCTATCAAATTTGGAAGATTATCATGTCATCCTTGGAAGCAGAAGCTCAGAGAATGGCGAGGCAGCAGTGAAAACACTTCTCGAGAGGAATTGCTCAAGATCTGTATCGACAATCACGATAGATGTATCTTCCGACATCTCCATAGCTTCCGCAGCAAATACTGTCTTTGAAGAATTCGGCCGCATTGATGTTTTAATCAACAATGCTGGAATTCTGATAGAAGATCCTGATACTCCAGTTGTGGCAAGAGACCTCTTTGAGAAGACATTTGCGGTCAATGTGTTTGGTGCTGCTGCATGTACGGAGGCTTTTATTCCTCTGCTCGAAAAGTCTACAGCTCTTCCTCCAAGACTTATCTTCATATCATCACGCATGGGCTCGTTAACCACTCGGGCGGATCCAGCAAGTCATAACAACTTCCCGATTTACCGAAGTAGTAAAAGTGCATTGAATATGATTATGTTACATTATGCCACCAAGTTTGGACCTAAGGGATGGAAAGTCAATTCTTGTGCGCCAGGATTCACGAAAACTTCTTTCGGGGGTTTTATTAAGGGAGGTAAAGATGGTGACGCTACAGGAACGTACTTGGCGAAGGCGGGGAGCGTAGAAGATGCGTCTATTGAGGCAGTGAAATTCGCAACGGCAGGGGTGGAAGAGGTTTCTGGTACGTATTCTAGTAAAGAAGGGGTGCTACCTTGGTAGATAGGGCTACTCGGGAAGATGTGATTGGAAGGGTAGGTGTTAGGTTCTTTTGTTTCTTTATATATATATTTAGTTACGAGGCCCTTTAATAAATGGTAAATATAGTACCCAACCATTACAAGATAAGTCTGATCGGTAAGTGGCATTGAAATTTCGATATCTGAGCATTCGTACTTTCTTTAAATAGATAATTGAACAACCAAAGGAATAAAGGTTACCAAATTCCCCCCATGAACTAAACCCCCTCAGTTCTGAATGTGGGGAAGCTTTTTCCCTCTGTATCTACTTTTTCTAATGCAGCCTTTTCTGCTGCAATTTCCTCGTCTGACCTCATTTCACCGCCTAGTACGCCGCCACTAACATGATCATCTTCCATGAACGGCATTTGCATATCAAAAATACTGGTTATAGCGGTGTATTGGTGATAACCAAGTCGAGCCAAGGGAGCTGCTTTCAAAACATCGAAGAGCTAGATTTCGTCAACAAAGCCATAATTGTCAAACTCGAGACAGTAAGTATGACTTACTCCATCTGGGGTAATGTATTCCCCTTTCACGTGAATTGCAACAACTCTCCCAATGACTATATCGGAATGTCCGACGAGAGAGTTTCCATGGACACGAACAACCGAATGAACCTTGCATTCGAATTGTACTGGGGACTCGGCAACTCTAGGTGGCTTTACGACTCTACTCGGGGCTTTGGTAACACCTGCAATTGGGAACTCATCATCCCAAGACTCGAGAGCAGAGGCGTTCATTGCCTCCCTAGTATCGTAACTTATTGTCATTAGCGAATGCCTTTTCTCCAGATCATAAGAAGAAACATACGTTGCCATGTTCCAGACAAACTCCCCAGTATCTCTTGCATTGATCACAGAGTCTTTACTCTGTCTCTTGTAAACAGACTGGTGGCCGGTAAACAAAATGGTAGGTGGATCAAAGGAGACATTGGTAAATTGACTGAAGGGCCCGAGATTATCTTGTCCCCCTTTGCTGGTGGTGCTAATCCAGCCGATGGGACGGGGGATTACAAAAGATTTGAAGGGGTCATGAGGAAGCCCAGATCTCTGACCTTTGGTGGGTTCGTAAAATAAATCTGGTCGGGTCATAGTAATGTTGATGTCTTGGTAGGGGGTTTGATTTGGAATCGTGGGAGTGATTTGAAGTTAATATGAGGATTGAATTTGATATCAGTCAAAAAATCGTTGGGAAGGTCATTATTTATAGATCTTTTTGTCACAATTTTCATCCGAGGCATCTTCTCAAGATCGCAGCATAATTACTGATGCTTGGGTGAAGTGAGGTATCTAGGTTCTAAGCAGCTTGCAGGTGATTTTCTGTCTCCAACAGCATATTGCGACAGCCTCCTAACACGATTCAAAGAACTAAACGATCGAACCGAGGTAATTTAATACTACAAGAAAATGCCGAAGACTTTAGATTTATAAGGTGTCACACTGCATATGCTCGGTCAGTTTTTTTGGATGAATATGTCGTGATTAGTGATATTCAGAAAATACTTGCGCTGCCAAATTTTGACTCCCGATTCGGCCGAAAGAAAGTGAATCATCATCACACAGAAAATGAGATACTTTGGCAAAATGACTGGATGCTATTGATATCTGTAAAACCGGTCCAAGCTGCGGTGAATAATTAGAAATTCTGCCGATGGTCATTGCGAAACTTTAAAGTGCGCATCTGTCCTCCTTTACGAAAGTAGATAAACACTCTCCAAGACAATAAGACACTTGACAATATTTTTCATCTGAACTGTGTTACTAGTATAATGGCACCTACTGTTTTCCGTTATAAAGGGGACTTCGACGCCCACACTCGAGATAATCGAGCTCTACGATTTATTGAGGCATATGCCAACAACATTGTATCTGATCTCACGCTCAGCTACCCAGATACCTTGTGGTATTCACCAGATTGTGTATTTTTTGACACCACAAATGTGACATATATTGGAGCAAAAGACATCAAAACATGGATGCTCAAGCTCTTTTCACCCTTCGACAGAGTTGCCTTAGAAGCCCTCACATTTCTGGTCATAGACGATACTTCTGATAAAGATGGTTTTGACTGCACTGTATATACCGAATGGATGGTTGCATACTACTTGAAAGATGATCCCAACCCTATTTTTGCGCCAAGGATGTTTGTTTTCCGGATTAAGGAGGGTAAAAGTGGATTCGATGGATTGCAGTATGTGGATGTTAAACTATATTGTAAGTCTTGCAAGCCTTGTAGCAGAATCTCTATTCATGTAATATATCTGGAAGAAAGAAACCCCAACTTACAATATCTAGGGGATACGGATTTGGTCAAAAGTGAGATCAGGAAGAGGGCAGCATCTGTTTGATCATGGACGTGGCTTACTATGAGTTCATCGGAGAATTGCTATCAGATCCCTCCGAATTTTTTGAAGACCAGAAAGTAGCACTAGGAGAAAATAGTCTGGATTGAAGAAGTGCAAGGCAACTTTGTTACATTTAATCGTCGCTGAGTCAAATGGAAGGAGCAGAATATGCTGAACTCTTTAAAAGATTATATAATATTAGAATAGTTTATTAATTGTAAATTCATAAAGCATCAATCAGGCTATAAAAAGTACAATAATTTACATATATAGATTGATACTATAATAAGAAATAATTATTATACTTCATATAGTAAATAATTTACTTAGTAAACAACCAGACGGCAAGCCCGCAATAGGAAACCGCGACCCCCGCATTTGGCAAGGCGCGTGCACGTGCCGGCTGCCGCTTTCGTGGGGTATCAAAATCTCGCGACTTTATTGCTCTCTTCTTTGCATTCTTTTTTTTTTTTGAACAGCTTAACAACCTTTATCTTGTAAAGCTTGGTGCTCGCTTTTATATGTATTCGGCCCTTCTGCCTAGTTTTTTTTTTCCTAGGCTCTTTTGATCGGCCACGCTGTAGCTGAGAAGACGACGCCAGCAAGGTGCGGGGCTGTTTTAACTAGAATTTACAATTCTTGTATTACTTTAATGCTGCTGAGCAGCTGAGCCTCGGATTGTCTCGCAAGCTGCTTTGCATTGGCTGAATTACGAGCTTTTCGTGTTTTAACGTTCTTACAATCTGCCTTGTTGTTATGTTATATATTACGCTACAGAAGAAAAGCTTTGCAGCGGAAGACCAGCCTTTGAAAACGCAACCTTTAAAGTTAAAGATAAAACTCCAAACGAGAAAGGCGACTCTTTTGATGATAATAGGTTAGCGTCAGGCAGTAACCCAAGCGGTAGTCCAGGTGAGCACGTTCTTTATTCTATTATAGAAACAAACGACTAGTCTTTTTTAATATAGCATAGGAGATTTAATTACGCTGCTGGGCGATGACGACTTAAGGGCCTCTGAAGCTGAAGTTTACAACAGTTGGTCTTCGTGCTGAAAGTGCAGCGGCAGACGAGGGTCTTTTTGATAGCCTAGAGACCGCCATCCAGTCGACAATCCCGGCCCCCTTCTAATTCCGACGTATAGCACGATATTGATGACTTACTCGAGACGGCAGAGCTCTTGCAGCACTTTGAACCTAAACCTTTGACGTCCGATACCACGCGCCATTATACCTTCTTCACTTTTAGTGCCTCGAGCGAGCCATTGCACGACCACACTAGTGCAGCAGGTTAATGTACGGTCTGGGTTAAGTCTAAGGCCACGATGTTTCCTTCTGTTTGTTCTCGCGATTATTTCCCCGTCTATTTTCTTACCGTTGAAAGCGCAGCAGACGAGTATAAGCTGGTGCCCCCTATACTGAATTCCGATATTCTTGATGAGGAGGAAAGACAGCGAGAGGAGCAGCAGGATGATTGGGTCTACGGCAATGATAACAAGGATCGCAGACAGATGCAGCATGTCACGTGGCTGAATATAGGATTCTGGGACTTTGATAGATGTTATATAACCATATGAGAATCAAGACTGTTTAGGGTCACCGCCCGGCAGGCAGTATATTCTTATATACCCCAGACCTCCTTTATATACTAGTTCCTCAGCTTTTAGTCTTTGTTATTTATCAGTTCTTGCAAATACAGGAATAGACCTTTGTGACACAGCAGGAGGTGGAAGAAGATGTGATAGCGACGCTGACGTTCAAAAAAGTTTGCGAAACTTATTTATCTAGTAAGAATAAAAGCTTAAGGCTGCCTTCCTACGATCCATCTTTAGAGCCGAGTTAGGATAAGTTAGGGAGCCATAGCAGTAATTGCAGTAACAACGGGCGTAACAGCAATCCCGTATTGATTAATGTGGATAGAAGACCACATTCTGCTAAGCGGAAACAAACATCTCTATCCAACAACCTAATATACAAGAAGTGCAAGCGTCATTTTGAACAGAGGTCTAATCCCAAATATAGATCACACGCCAAACTCCGTCCGCACTCTCCGAAATCATACTCCCCTATTAATTATGGTTCAAGAGTCACTGCAGTGTCCAGTGCCAAAGGTCGATTGCCTTCGCCAGCACCTTCGACGCTATAAACCATAGATACAGAGATACTATCTGACTGCAACAATCTTGGCCGATCATCTGGTGACATCTTACTGATGCTGACCGAGGTTATATTCCGTCTACACTCTATACGCTGCTGCTTCTTCACAGCGGTGGTCCGAGATAGTCGCGACGGACGAGGAGTCTCCCTCACCCAGCTGGCTCGACTTATCGTGAGCACCGGTTATGCAGGGAAGATTTACGACTTTACTATCAAGCCGATTTAGAAACATTTATATTTCATAAGTAGCTTCAGCCGGCATGTCTTATTCCCACGATCTAATGGCACAAATTGAGTCGCCTAATATAGAGGCAGACTGCGTTTTCGAGAATGCGCATCCAACTACACTTCGGCGTAGCAAAGCTGTTGGTGCTAAAGCTCTACTTTCGGAAGAGAGTGAAGTGTCAAGTAGCGATAACGAGAGCGATTTGAGCAACAGCAACCCCGATTTTAGTAGCAACGATAACACGTGTTCGAGTAAAAAAAAGCACGGTTTTAGTATAAGGATATATATCCTATGGGATTTTATAGCCGAGCAGCGCTTGCTAGCGTACAAGAAGGAGGGTAAGTCGTGAAAGTGGATCTTTCGCCAGTTCTCAGGCAGGACTTAGCCTGCAGTATGCACACGTTTGAATATTGTATAGTCTAGAGGTAAGTAGGCCTCCTTGCGCAGGTGGACAGATAGCTCTTAGTGCGCACTTTTCCGCTGAGATTGATCAAGATAAACCGAAAACATATCATGCGTAGGCTCCAGGAGATCGTCCTACTTATCGTTTTATATATGCCATGTCGAATGCAAAAATTAAAGCTGTTGCCTCCGAACCTTTGTGTACTGCACAATCTCCTCTATACATTTAGTGGCAGTTACCTTTAACCCCATGATCGTCAACTACTTAATGTGTATATCGGCTAAGTTACAACAGCTGATAGGATTCTGACTTTTAGATATATAGCATTCCTAAACCTTTTCGAAGGAAGTGGTACGCAAAATGTAAAGCCACTTGCTGATGTAACTCGATAGGTTAGTCCTGACAGAGAAGTATGTATTGTCTCGTATACCAATATAACTTGATTGATTATCAGCTTTGTTTATACGCGTAGTATCACGGCCTGTTTAGTCAGAAAGATAGTGACCTAAACCTTGCGAAATTCCAGATTGTCCCGCCTTATGCATTCCGGGACTTCACCCCGTGCGAGAAGAGAGCATTACATTTAGTACTTCGTAGTATAAATTTGGCCTAGTAACCGATGTATTCTACTTATCCTCAGAATCAGGTTTTTATCACGTGAGCGGCGGATAATGGTTACGCATTTACGATGTGCTTGTCATTGCAAGAATAGTATAGAGAAAATTTATTGTAATGAGTTATATATCTGACAGTACTTGAGAGAGCACAATACACCACACGTTCTTACTCATGGACATATTCAATTCTAGTGTGGCCTGAAGACGAACAATTGAGCTGGTAGGCAGAGCTCGAAATTGATATATAGCGCGTCGTTGTACAATCTGACTGCTCCTTACTCTCGATTCGAGATCCTCACAGATTTTCTGAAACGGCAACTTTGAACCGTTAAGGACTTTGGTAAACTCTTGGCCTGGTTTGATGACGAAACATACCGTAACAGCTCGCTTCCTTACCTCAACCGAAAGGATTCAGAAAGTGAGATTGAGCTACCAGGAGAAAAATAAGTCTTTGGAACCGAGAAGATTACAGATAAAGAATCAGGAAGCTCAAGCAAAATTAATTTTCTCGAGACGCAGCCAACCAGTACAGAAAGATATTCCTCATCCTACTATAAAATACATAGAAGTTTTCTAAGAGCCACCTTCTGCCCCGTTGTCCTCATTCCCATGCTCAGCTTGCCCTTCAAGAGGCGGAGCAGGTTGCTGGTTTGAAGTCAAATTGCTTTTTAACTGGAACAGAGCTTGGGACATCTCTGCATCCGTTTTTGTACTCTCGCAAACCACCGTTACAGAATAGGCGGTCGCATTTAAGCTCGTTATAGAGTAGACTTCCTGTTGAAGGTGCTCTGTGATTTGCGCCAAGGCTTTATCAAGAGTTGTGAAGAGGTAACTTCGGTGTACCTTCCAAAATGCGGGTGAGCCTCTGTTGAGATTGACCCAGATAGCATCAATACATGGTGGTCCTGCTGTGAGACCTTCGCTGCCGGCAGCTTCAATAGCGCCCGTTGTAGGGTTCGTGACTTGGTTGTTGACGACGGGGCGGTTGTATCGCACGTCCCATGGGACATAGTAAAAGTCCATGGTATGGAATCAAGACGCTATGAAATTAGACGCGAAGCTTTGATAGAAGGAAGTTTGCAGTAATATTACTCACAAGTTGATAGATGTAAGATGTCCTCAATTTATTTGTCTTTTGTCAAAGCCGAAAACAATATTGTCATATTTGGGGGAGGTTCAACTCCTCGCTTAATATGCCTTGGCGCCTACTGTATAACATTATTTTACTGTACATTATCCTACATATTTCCCACGTGACAAATATACTCAAAGCGATGAAGGAATTAGTATGTTGGTACAATGCCAGCTAAAATCCTGGCTTATTAGTATCTTTCCGCTCGTAGAGAAGTACAGAATTGTTCGGAGTAAGAAAACTCTATCGACTCCGGGAGATTGTGTTAGACAATGCCATTGGTTCCAGCTCCGCTTCAGCCTGCAGCCAGGTATGGAAGTTGGTTATAACATATCCACTTGGGAAAATAGAGATTGTGAGAGCTGAAGGTCATTAGAACATACGACCTTCTCTTTTGGGAAGTCAATTGTTGGTCTTTTGTTATTGGTTTATTGGTAAACCCTCATATAGAGCTGTGCCGTTCAGGCTGTCAATTTGCCTGACAACATTTAGTAAACAGCCAATCTGGTCAACCTCCAATACAACACCAACACTGTATTTGCATTGGAGATCAAAGTCTAATTGGCTTACCAATTGAAGGATCAGACTAGATTTTTGAGACCAACATAGGCAATACTCACCGGCATTAGCAGAGGGCTCGCTCGCCAGGCCAACCAATAAATCGGCCGGCTCGCCATCTATCACCAACACATTCAGTTCGACTTCCAAATTAAAAGATTGGACCCAGTTTTTATCCAACACCAACAAAATCAATAAACCAAGGGAGTTCGTTTGGCTTGCCAATCACAGAATCAGGCTATCCAACAACACCATGAGCCTAACACAGGTATGTTGCCGGAGTGTTCATCGACCTGCCAATTGAAAAATAGACTGGCCATTATCTAGCAGTATTTGAAAGGTCACTCGACTCGCAGAATAAAGAACCTAGATAGCTAGGGATCTACACGTAAAAGTATATAAGTAGGAACTGACCACTCTTCCTTTACCTGAGCCAGCAGTCTTGCATACTGACCTTTTATTGTCCAGCTCATATTACTCATTTCGTAGAAGTTCCCAGACACTCCGTCAAACCCCTCAAGATGAAGATACAAGTACATTTAATTTGCCCCCTCTTGTTATACCAAAGCTAAAACTCCTAAGTTCCACGCTAGCTTTCTCGGTTTTATCCTGGTATCAGGAATCACAGCTGCACCAATTAGTCAAAACCCACAGTCTGCTGCCTTGAGAAAACTCGACAAACGGTTCTATGAAGTCATTTGCAATACTCCTTATATAAATCATTGTTTAAACACGACATCAGGTGGCAATACCTATTGCAGATTTAATGGAGCTATCTCTAGCAATCGTGTAGCATGCTACGACGAATGTCATTGTTACAATCCGAACAACTGTGGACCCTATGCTTGTGGAAAGGCGGCGGAGAAGAACGAAGCCAAAGCAGAGGAAGATGTTACTGTCGCACTCTCTGAGGACATTGCTGCCGTTACTTCTGAGACCTCGGCTGTCTAAACATCTGTGGAAAATCCTAAAAGGCCGAATCTGAGCTGTGGTTATGGAGGACTGAGAAACGGGTTAAGATAGACGATTTCAAATTCCAAATCAAGGGGGGCAGTATATAGGTAAAGGATCGTACTTTACAGGCAGACTGTTAGTTGTTCTACTACACTCGTTTTTAACTCTATAAGTATTATATATACCTTTTATATATAAAAGAAAGGAAATTATATTTCCACAACTCTTCTTTCTGAGGAGTGATACACGCCCCCCCTCCCTTCTCCACAAAACGTCGATTCTGCCACCAATCATTTATTTTGTGTAAATCACACCAAAACGTAATGTTGAGCAGCAGTAAAATTTCTGTATTTAAACTAATTAAAATGGAAGGTAATCACATTATTGATATTATATTGTGTTGCGGGTATTATTTCCTTCACCTGCGTTTAAAGCTCATATCCCAAGTTATAAACCTCTCTACCTTGCCTTTCCTATTAATATTGCCTTTGATTTTGCCTTTGATTTTGCCTTTGATTTTGCCTTTGATTTTGTCTTAAATCCTTTTGTATTTGTAATAATCGTAGAGTAACATTAATGTAACGTTCTGATTCTGAACTCGAATAGCTCTTAACTAAACATCGGGTTGATATAGGAATGAAAAGGCAAGTATTACGTCTGGGTAGAACTAGTAAAATAGTTCTCGTTACTAAATAAACAATATAAATTAAATGCTATAAAGGTTTGAGCACGAAGCTCCTATCTAAGGAAACTAAACTACTTATAAATAAATATGAAGACTGCCATCCTGAGTCACGAGGAGATGGAGGGCAGCCTTTTTCTGCTCCCCTTCTCAAAAAGTGTTAAACGAGGAGACGAGAAGCAGTTCTCTGAATAATGACTTCGCTTTTTTTGATATTCCTGCGGCAGGTAAGAGTCCCCACCGCCGTGCCGCCTTGGCGATAAGGTACGCGAGCGCTAGAGCAGCGCGAGATTTTGTCAAGTCAGATGCGGAAAACAGCAGCCAGTTTGCCGTCTGGTCATTAAAAAGAGTTAATATTATTATATGAAATGTGAGGAGCAATAGACAGGGATATAAGCCTTAGAATTCATATTCTAATATTCACAGAAGATAATCTATGTCATATAATTAACCCCCATTCCTCAGTTTATATACTCCGGCGCTTTACCAGCTCCTTGCTACACAGATCAAAAAATGGTCAATGCGGGTCCGCTTGTGCTACAGACAGAACTAGTACTTTTTTCACGTGACTATTGTTGATCAAGCTGGAATTTGCTCAGATCTCGACCAGCAAAACATTCTATCAACAAAACACTTCAGCCTCTCTTGATAGTCCGTCGAGTCTACGCACCATGGAAATTGTCAAGTCAGCCGAGGCCTTCAAGCAAGTTCAGGGTGTCTATAAATTTAGCTACTTGCACCTTATTTTACGAAAAGACTCTCAACTGTATATTGGAAAAAGCTCTAATCGAACATCACCTTTCTCTGATGTTTATGAAATAAAGCTATTAGAGACTGAAGATAGAGGCCCTAAGGTGAACCCCACTTGGCTGGTGTTAGACTCGCCGGAAGACCACTACGTTAAATCACCAGACCTCTGGGCTTATGTTGACGCCAATCTCGAGCAACAAATTCTCCGTGAGGTTGAGGCATGTGAGCTTTTAAGATTCCATCCGCACCCTAACATTGCCGTTTACAGGGGCTGTCGAAGCACGAACGGACGAGTCTCAGGCATCTATTTCCAGCGATATATATCAACTTTGCAAGAGAAAGTTAATCCTCGCTATCTGAATAAAGCCGAATTTCTCTCTAGTGGCCGTCTCGCCGTTGACGATGCGTTAAAGGGTTGTCTAGACGGGGTTTTAGCTGGTATCCGTCACCTACATTCACTCCATATCATCCATAACGATATTACGCCATCTAATATCATGTTTAAGGAGGACGGCACGCTGGTTATCAATGATTTTGGCAGCTGCCGGAAGGTTGGGGAACCGCTACAAGGAGTTCCGAGGACTCATGGGTGGCATGATCCCGACATCCAGACCGCATTGGAGAAGAACGACCTTGATGCTTTTACGGATTTACGAACTTGGCTCATCGGGTTATCGGCTGACAACTTTCTATTTAAAAGAGGATGACATGGTAACCGTTACAAATGGGTTGGTTCGCTCCGCCTTTGTTTGATAACTGTGAGTAGCAGTGTTCGACTATTTATTTGATCCAAGCGCTATATGAGTGACAAAGCGATATACTTATGGATAAATATGTGGCGCATTTGATGTTCGTTCTTCACGTATGCGAGAAACAAACTGATTTTTCCATACATCATATAGAATTTAACTGTTAGTTATGAAATCGGCGCAAACCATTCAGCAATTCTCGCACAGGTCAACAACATATCTACAAAACGGAGAATATGGACTCACGCACTCTCTACGATAGTCGAGCTGTGCCACTCAATGTAGGACATAATTTAAATGGCCGCTATGGTAGATCTCATATACCCAATATTGGGCGGGAAACTAGAAAGGAGGATATAGGCAAGGGTAACAAGAAAAGTCATCCCAATGAGGAAGAGATGGCTGTGGCAAGTAAGTGCCCTACCCAAAATTATCCAACGCCCAGTCTAACATCAGGTTAGGGCTCAGTGGAATTCCTGATACCGCCATTAAACTCATCTTTCGGTTTCTAGAACCTCTCCCTTGCTATTCGGTGGCCTTCGCCATCGCTCATCCACGATTCTATACAATCCGAAAGGCAAACTACCAACCTATTAAAGATCTTTACACATTCGATCCCCCAGTGACCATACGAACACCAACCCAACTACTCTACGTTACGATTAAGGATTTCATGGGCTCAGACAGACACTTTTGTTATACTCGAAGAAAATTTATTCCATGGATCCGTCAGGGCATGACAATAGACGAGAAGAAGCGTGATCGTTGCCCAGAAGATACGACCCCCAAGTCATGCCGCCTCTGCTGTGGCGACAAGGTGGGCCCTTTGCACCCCAATTAAGTATATTTGGCCTGAGGAGTATTACTGGGTTGGGTTGAATCTTTCCTTCGTCCTTCGGACTATGGTCAACTAAGTTTTCTCCAAATAGCAAGAACCATAGTAAACTGGACATCCATCAGCAAATTGTGAAATCACGATATACCACCTCCAACACTTTCATTTGTAGTCTTTACCCATTTAATCCAACTCATGAGTTAAAAGTACGGCACAAAAGACATGCTTCCACTTGCGGAGATTAGTGTATCTCAAAAGAATGGGATCTGGTATTTAAGTAATACCATGCGAGTTAGCGCTATAGATATGAAAAGTATTCAAATATCGCCCATACATTAGTAAGAAAACTCCATTTCGCAAACTATGAAGTTCAGGTCAACGAATCAGAAGGTGTGGTTGAAAATCACGTGTTTGCCCCGCGGTTAAAAATGGGACGAACATCGAAAGGGAGTGTGATTATATATCAACACCCATACTTATACAGAATCCTGTTAACTTAATAGTTCTGGAGCAAGGACACATATGATTTGGGATTAAAACAATAACGAGCCATGATAACAGAATCTTATTCCTCTTCCAAGGAAGCCGAGTATTCTCCGGCAACAGCTGTTGCACAGGCGATCCAAGATGGGAAAAAGCATCTTCTTCTAGCCGCAAGTGGCTCTGTTGCTACAATTAAACTGCCATTGATTATCTCGTCGCTTGGAAATCACCCAAATCTCTCTATTCGTGTCATTCTCACCAAGTCTGCAAACAACTTCCTTGCTGGCCAATCACCGGAACAACCTGATTTAAAGTCACTGTCCTTACTCCCTAATGTGGACGCTGTTCACCAGGATGAAGATGAATGGATTGAGCCATGGAAAAGAGACACGAAGATACTACACATAGAACTTCGAAAATGGGCCGACCTTCTCGTGATCGCCCCGTTGTCAGCGAATACGTTAGCTAAAGTCTCTGGTGGCTTTGCGGATAATCTTCTCACGAGTGTTGTTCGTGCATGGGATACTAACCCTTTGAATCCAAAACGGGCTCATATTATTGTTGCTCCAGCTATGAACAGCTGTATGTGGGATCAGCCTATAACGGCAAAGCAGCTACGCATATTAGAGGACGAATGGGGTGTCAATGGTCTCAACCCCGATCAAGGATGGTTCGAGGTACTGCCTCCTCAGGTGAAAATGTTGGCGTGTGGGGATTTGGGACAAGGTGGAATGTGTGCTTGGCAAGACATTGTTGCTGTGATACAGCAACGATTGTGCCTTAACACCTTGATCGTAGAGCCTTAAACTACGGTAGCTAAATTCATCCGACGCTGCTCTCTTCTCAATGTTTCCTCCGAAAATGACGGGATCTCTTCTTCCCATTCCTGCTTTTGGTCAGCCTCGGACTTATTTGAGTTATCACCCTATTTGAGCGGGGCTACATCTGTTGATGAAGTTGCAATCGTTACCGTTTATTGGAAAAATAACGTGCATGGATCGGGACACTGCTTGCTGATTAAGAATTTGCTATTCAATGGTGCAAAGGGGGGACTTTGAGCCATGTGCAAACCCTAAAGTACTTGCGAATAAACCTTTGGCGACCGACACTTTAAAACTCGTCAATTACATCGTCCAACAAACTCGCGTATACCAAAAGGATGTGCATCTAGCATAGAAATGCTTTGAATTGCTCGCAGTATAAAGTGCTAATAAGAGTACTTAAGAATGTGGTGGAACCAGCGGGTGTAATGATAAAGAAAAATTATGGGGAATAGAACATATTGGGAAGTGGACTATATTTGGTACGTGAAGATCGAACGCATTGTTAGCAGCATTGGAGATCAATCTTAGTGCCTTATCTCAGAATGTTCCTTCCAGCTCAGAGAATGGTGGAAAACCTATGGATGATAGTGGCACAAATTGAGCGCTCCATCACGTCTTGGTTTATGATGTTGCTATTTCTCTACTGCACATATAGTTTCGCTCTAAGTTCTTATAAAATCACATCTACCATATCTTGCTAAGAACATGGGGAGCTTGAATTGTCTCTTCTGGCGAGAAAGAAGAATAACTCACTCTTTTTTTGAATAGAGATGAATGATACTGAAGAGGTATTTTATGATCGGAAAACAAATAAGTAATGTTCTAAATATGTAAGTTGCAATCATCTATCATCTATCATCTTGTGGAACTCCCAAAATAGTCATCTACTTCATCAACACACAATTGAGTGGCGTGCTGCAGTAGATTTTCCTTTCATAAACACTCCCATGCGAGCAAAAGATGGTGTTCAAGTCGTATGACTTTCTCTGCCTTTAGCCTTTCGATTTGCCCTCTTTCTTCTCTTTCACCACAGGTCCTCCCCACTCAATTCCAAAACTGCACAAGAATGAAACTGCTGCTCCCGCAGTCATCAGATAGAAAATGTTGGTGATTGCCTGATTATAAGCCAGCTTCCCCCCTTGCAGTCCAATCTCCCCAGCAACTTCCATCTCCACGATGGCTTTTAGCCCTGTTGCACCAGCATTTACAACATCGGTAGCATTGAGCGCCGGTGCATAATTATGGAGAGCAGATATGAGGCGTGCAACAAAGATGCTTTCGCCCATAGCGAGAAAGATAGCGCCTCCGAAGAACTGAAAGAATACGGCGATTGAAGTCCCGATAGGAATATCATCTTCTGGTAAAATAATCATGAGTGCAATAGTAGGCTGAGAGTTTGAGTACATGATAATCTTCAGTCGTAAGGGGAACTTACCATTTGAATAACCGTAGCTGACCCCAGCCCAACCAATACTTGTATGCCTATTATCAATTGCGTGGTGGTCCGTGTATCAAAAGTTGTGAGAATGCCACCGCCAATAGCTATAATTGCCGTACCTACCCACAGCCAGGGATTATGATAGCCATACTTGGTGACTAGCTATGTTAGTTTTTGTTTATATTGGATCGCTTATCATTTTCAGCCATCAATGGGATATCTTGCCCAATATCTTCAGAAGCTATTCAGAAGCTATCGAAACTTCAGAGAAGTTCTTTGTTGTAGAGTGAAAGATACGTGAAACGTGGAGAGTCAGCCATTATTTGGACATGGAGACATGAATCTGAACTTTCAGGTTTGTTCCAGTTACAGCATAGTGTGTGTACGCACTAGAGTTTCTGGCAGAGGAGTAGTACCAGTGAGTTCTGACAATTTGTGACATATAGGACTTTTCTTACCAAGGCCACCAGACAAAACACTTATGAGAACGTTGGCTATGATCGCAGGAAGCATTCTTACGCCACTGCTTACAGGCGAAGCATCTTTGATAACTTGGAACCACATAGGCAAATAGTACATCAGTAACCTAGGAAATATTAGTTCCGAGTCTTTGAATTTTATTTTAGGCATTCATGATAGAACTGACTGCACTGAACCAAGACCAAAGAAGGTTGCGGCGAAAGCTGAGTAAACACTCCTCTGAGTAAGGATCCTAAAAGGAATGCTAGCGTTATCTTTAAGATGCCATTGCCAAGTTGCAAACAATCCTATCATGATTCCGAACCCAACGATAAGTCCAATGACTGTAGCTGATTTCCAGGGGTATTTGTGGCCGCCCCATTGAAGTGCCAAGAGAAGCATAATAACAGCTGGACAGAAGAGAGCCAGACCTGGAAGATCAAGAAGTTTGATCTTTTTGGAGAAGGGAATTGCACCAGATTTCCGAGTTGAGGGTCGGAAAAATACAATAAGTATCCCAGCAACTAAGGCTCCGAGTGGTAGGTTGACTGAGAGAATGATCAGCATTGTAAACCTTCAACATTTAGTATGCAGTGGCATGGGGTCCGAGATCTGAGAACTGCTATTTATGAAATCTTGACGAACTATAGAAGCACCATCTCCAGCTACGAAAAGAACCCATAGTCAGTATGAATATATCGTAAAATCCGGTGTGTATGGGAACTTACGACACATTTTCCGTAAATAAACCTCCCAGAATCGGACCAAGTATATTAGAAACACCAAACATAGCGATCACGATCGAGGTATAGACTGAAACTTAGCGTTAGTGGGAAGCTTGAATTTTATTTGATGGCAGGACTAGACACACTAGGTCGCTGTCTCGGGGCTATTGAGTGAGCGATGATCACTAAAGCACCTGAAAATAAACCAGCTGCCCCCATTCCAGCGACTGCCCGTCCTACTATAAGCATGACTTCAGTAGTTAGCTTAATACCTGATCTGAGCGTGAGAAAAACGTACCTGAGGAGTTTGCAGTAGCACAAATCAAACTTCCTACCTCAAACGTCGCAAGAAACGTCAAGAAGGTCCATTTGATTGAAAAGTACTGGTAGGTTCTCCCTGAAATTGGTTGAAGTGCACAACTAATCAAGGTGAGAAACAAGTCAACATATGGTGAGATGTAACTTACACGCAAATCAAGAAAGCACTACCGTACCACCCGACATCATCCAAAGAATTGAACTTAGTCGTGATTGTTGGAATAGCAGTGGCCAGAATCGAATTATCTAGACCAACAAGAAAAGTCATTAAACCTAGACCTAGAACAACGAGACCTAGTGAAATGCCATTCAAGTATTTTTCTGGTTCCTCGGCCTCTCCCTCAAGACTGGACTCAGTAATAAGCTTTTCTGGATCAGTGGAATGGTTGTCCGACGTGCTAGTGCCAGCATCAACAGCAGACTTAGTCGAAGACATTTCTTAATAAATAAAAAGGGGTAATGGAATGGTTGAGGAAGTGTGACGGTGTTGACCTGATCACCTTTATATATGGGTTTTAAGAATGGATTGCGCTTTATGACACAAATCGGGTTCGCAAACTAAATAAATTCCGAAGACCAAGTTTCCGAGCATGGATATGCCGAATGCGACCCCTCGTTTAAAAGAATAATTGCTTTCCAATAAGAGTCTAGATATTATAAGCCAGCTATAAATATACTAAAATGTGGACCACCTTCTAATGACTGTGCGCCTTCCGAGCGAATGCGATGCTTGTCCCGCATCCCTTAACATCGTTGACCACGATACCAAGCGCATTCAATGAAGCCAAATAATTAAAAGATTTCAAGTCTTTCAGTCATTTTAAAGCCAAATTTTAAGACACATCAGGTCATTGTGGTTGGATGAACTACATTTAGCTGGAAGTCAGACATTACAAAAGGCCATGGCTGGCTAACTAAATTTACCGTACCTGCACTTCCCTCCACTTGCTTCGAAGATGACGTGAGTTCATCAAAGCAGGTTCCCTCTGAGTTAGATAAAATATCCATGAAGCCGTTATTGCCTTTGTTTGGCCGAACGCATTCCGCAAATTGTGATTTCTTTTCCGAATTGGAGCTGAACCATGAGTTGGTTTGCAATTTGCATCGTAAATACGACATGTAGTCTTGGTTTTCTTCAGATCCAGTATAAGTAATCATTGAGCCTGTTCTAGAACTGAGGACATCAAGATAGTAAGACAGGTTTGCTGCATTCCGCATGTATTCATGATCAACAGTTGGCGCATCACAACCATTGCTAAAGCTAGTTAGGACTTGTATAGCATATACAAGACGTAAGTAGTCTAGTATTCCAAGGTTCAGGATCACTTCATTTGAGAAAGTCAGGAAGAGATCGAGATAGTTCGTAGTTGCTTGTAAACAGCTTAGCAGGGTATCATTTCTGGCAGTTGAATAATACCATGGCTTTGCAGAGTATTTGGATAGCAATTCGAAGGGCGTAGGTGGTTTGGCATGGAATCCAACTTCTGTCATGTATATTGGTAAGGAGTGGAGAGATAAAGCTATCACAGCTGTAGAAAAGAATCAGTCAAATATTCTGAGGGAGAATTGACAAGTGGTAAGCTTACGGTTCTTCTGAACTTCGCTGGGAATTGCCATTTTCATCTGGCTAAAATGCTGCTGGAAATTGTTAAGCATAGCTTCTATGCGATTGGAATCAGACAGAGGTCTATCTTGATGAGTGTTACATTGGAATTCACAGGTGACTTTCTCGATGAAGTGTTGGATGCTGATGAAATAGGGTAACAGGTAATCCGTTTCGGTGGCTCTGAGGTGGCCAAGAGTTTGGCTACATTCTTGAATATATTCAGTGTGTTTCAGAGTTGAAGGCTTCCTTAAACACAGACATATTCTAGAATTATCAGCCATGAATTACCATATTCGAATGCATGCGGCACTTACGATGAACTCAAGTAGTATGTTCCAAGAAATGCCCTTTTAAATTCAATGCTATCGGTATCTTCTGATGAACTGGAAGTGGGGATAGGGACTGCTAGATTGTTGATAGCTACTGCGCCTTGCCGATTTTGATGAGTGTGGAGATCGACCGACATTGTGGCCGCCATCTGAGAAACCTGGTAAATCTGTAGGCCAACAAGTTTGAATGACAAATGATACCAATTAAGATATACCAAGAGTCCTTGCAATAGGTCTAACGACTTCTCTCCATTCATGATAACCTTCCTGCTTAGCATCTCCTTTAACTCATCTTCTAAAGTACTTTGCAATTTAGGAAGGGAACGGGAACCTAAAATAAGGACTGCGAGTAACAGAAATGGCTTCTCACGACGAAGAGAATCCAACGATGTTTGGGACCGAATGATTACAAAAGGAAAATTGCAAGCCATTCTTTGATATGAATTTATGCAATTCTCTGCATCATGAAAGCTGATTATGCCTTTCATAATCACATCTTGGATATTGTCAAAAACCAGATCTGGTATCGAGAAGTCAGGATATAAATGCGTATTTAGAGCTTCAGGTAATGGTATGATAGGGCTGAAAGTCGTTGTGATGTCAAAGTCATAAGGATACATCTGGGTGTTTTCTTGTACGTCGGGACGAGAGCTCGAGGTAGTAGCTGAAGGCTCTATCGAATCTTCTATTATAGCTTCACTGTCAGAGCCATTTTTTGACATCATCGCATAGATGTTTTCTAATTTCTCTTCCATTTCTGCAACACGACTAATACGGTCAGAGGCTTCGACTATCCAGCCTGAGGTATTTCACATACAGTCTAGAGTTCTTCGCTCGTTTCTGGCGTGGCTTTGGTTCTAGAAACACACATTGCTTCCCCTCTTCGGTGCATCTATTCTCATCTCAATAAGGTAGCTTTTCTATGGTGGCACTTACTTTTGGCATTTCCTATTGTTTACATCACTTGAGTGGCATTTGGACTTCGAGCCACGACATGTCTCACATGATTTACGTAGCCTCGTTACTTTCTTCTCGGACGCCGCTGGATCCATCTAGTAGGTATGGATTTTTTAATGGATGGTTCTCGGAGCTTTCAAAGAATTTGTTTGGCAATGTTGGAACCTTTTGGAACTATGAGATTCCGTTGGAAATCAGTATCTAAATCCGTGTATTGTGGTCGGAGGAAGTTAGATTCCTAAATTCCGAAGCCAATAAGTCCAGATGGAATACCCCAAAAGTGGGTCCGTGGTTAACCGAGCTTACTCAGGGGGCACAGCAGCGTAGTAGAGTGCCTGAGTCTGCAATGGAAAACCGTATCGATCCAATATCAATGAAAAGCCGTCCAGTAACCTTTGGGTTGATAGTTCTATTCGACTTACCACGTCAAAATACATATAACTTTTTTTAACTTCTGTACTTTTGTTACAAAAAACTTATCAACAGACTATGGATTCCTGACTATGTTCTCTGGGGTTGAGTCTTTCCATTTTTGCACCTAGGACTCAGAGAAGCGGCCATACAATTTCAAAGCTCCACATGCTCGGAACCTAAGAATAGTTTGTGACAACATGAAGCTTCGAATGCATGACATTCCAGCTCATGCCCATGGCCCGCCTCTCAGCTGATTGTAGGCGTCCGATATGAATTGAATCTTCGGATATCATCGATACCCATTACTCTATTTTTTGCAATTCTATCACTTTTGATGTGCTTGTGGTGATGAAAGCTGAAATTTTGAAAAATTAGAGAATCTGTTGATATGTATTGCCTGCAATTTCGACCATTGTGTTGATAATTTCCTATGTACAGTACCATCGTGTAC